>ERZ1066138.9-NODE-9-length-63709-cov-10.041883_pt1 | contig 63709 bp, 60 predicted proteins | sample MGYA00382785_ERZ1066138 | MGnify/ENA primary metagenome ERZ1066138 (study PRJEB33369, sample SAMEA5778368) | biofilm metagenome | biome: Industrial cooling water; feature: Water cooling tower basin; material: Biofilm | place: United Arab Emirates | collected... | reverse complement strand
ATGACTTGCCGTGGTGCAACACTGGCCGGGAATGAGATGTCCTCGCGGTACCCACCTCCCCACAGGAACGAGAGGAAGTCTTGAGCCGATGCCGGCTGAGGGCGGATGCTCAGCGCGACGAAACCCGCCAAGAGGCAGGCGACATATTTCCGGATGGTCGGGGCATGTGGCATAGACGGCATCCTCGCGTCGATAAATGGCTTGGCTTTTGTAAACACCGGCAAGCGGCCGCGATCCACGGCGCGCCGAGCTAAAGTTCGAAATGTGTGGACCAAGTCTGCGATGAGTTGAGGCCTGCGACAAGCCGCAGCCGCCCCTATGTGGTCATCACAGTGACGATCGAATCGACACTGTGGCCATGATGCCGCCAGCACACGTCTTGCGGGAGCGGCCCACGTTCATGAAACGGAAAAATGGTGCCCAGGGCCGGAATTGAACCAGCGACACTGCGATTTTCAGTCGCATGCTCTACCAACTGAGCTACCTGGGCATTTTCGCCCGGCCGGGACGCGACCGCACGCGAAAGTCGGCGTCTTATAGGTGCCGCTTCGGCCCCTGTCCAGCGGCCATTGCGAGTTGGCGGCTTATCCAAGAGCAGCGTGCCTCAGTCGTCGTCGGCGTCCGCTCTCCGCCGGTCTCCAGAACCTTGTTCTCGGAGCGCCACGCCAGTGTCATCGGCCACGTCCAAGGCAGCGCCCGGGATGACGAATGTCCCGCCGAGCCAACGGGCCAAGTCGACGTCGGCGCAGCGCTTCGAACAGAACGGACGATGCTGCGGCACCGTCGGTTTGCGGCAGGTCGGGCAGCGGCCTCCGGCCGTCTGATCATTCATGCGCATGGTCCATTGGCACACAGTCCAGCTGGCAGCGTCGGCATCGGATCAATCCCGGTCCGCCTCCGCCGCGCGGATCCAGTTGAAATGGATGGGGAAGCCTTCCGAAACAAGCATCGCCACGACTTCCGTCAGCGGCAGCCCCACGACGTTCGTGTACGATCCCTTGATCTTTTGAACGAACGACCCCGCGAGCCCCTGGATCGCATAGCCGCCGGCTTTGTCGCGCCATTCGCGAGTGGCGATGTACGCCTCGATCTCGGATTTTGTCAGATATTTGAATCGAACCTTCGTATCGACAATTTTCGTACGGACCCTGTCCTGAGGCGTGATCAGGCACACAGCGGTCAGTACCCGGTGTGAGCGCCCCGACAACCGGTTGAGAAACTCCACCGCTTCTTCCACCTGCTGCGGCTTGCCGAAGACCTTCAGATTGTTCGACACGATCGTATCGGCGGCCAGAACGTAGGCATCCGCGATGTCGCGATCGTTCGCGATCTGATCGCGGGCGGCTTCCGCCTTGGCCCGCGCGAGCCGGGCCACGAGCGCGCGGGGCATCTCTCCTTTCTTGGGGGTCTCGTCCAGCGAAGCCGGCCGCAAAGCGTCAGGCTTGATGCCGGCTTGGTCGAGCAGCATGAGCCGCCGCGGACTGGCGCTGGCGAGTACCAGCTTCGGCCTGGGTTGAATACCGGTCTCTCGGACAACCGATTTGGCGAGTTCGGTCCGAAGTGTTTCGCGACGCGGATTGTCATTACGCGAGAACGCGGAAAGAAAGGCCGATTTGGCGGTCGACATCCGGCGAGGCTCCGGTTGGTCTGCGGGGTCGAACCGACCCCACGTTGTGATCTGCGGCGGCCTCTATAGCACGGCTCGGTCGCGCCGTTCACCATGACCCCGTTCGTACTCATCAGCGAGCCGATACAACCACTCAGGATAGAACGCGTTGGCCGCGACGGGCATCGCGCAGTCATCGTCTTTATCGAAGCAAGTTGCGCCGAGGCGACAACTCTTCGATAAGTCCTCAAGCACTAAGGCGAGTTGGGAGGAGCAAATGTCCAAGGATCGGCTTGTCGACATGCTCGGCGTGACCCCGCTTTTCGGTGGCCTCAGCGCTGACGAGCGCCGCAGCGTCGCGCTCGAGATGCGGGAGGTGCAGTTTGCTCCCGGGCAGATTGTGTTCGGCCGCGGCGATCCAGGCCGCGAAATTTACCTGGTCGGCGAAGGTCGTGTGCGCCTGTCGGTGCTGACACCGGAAGGACGGGAACTCTCCTTCGCCCATGCCGAGGCCGGGCAGATCTTCGGAGAAATCGCAGTTCTCGACGGCGGCTTTCGCACCGCGGACGCGACGGCGGTTTCGAAAGTTGTCGCGCAGACACTATCCAAATCGGCCCTGATGCGGCTCATAGAATCCCGAGCACCGCTTCGAGAGGCGGTCATTCGCTTCCTTTGCAACCGCGTGCGCGAGGCCGATCAGCAGCTCGAAGGTATCGCACTCTACCCGATCGAAGTTCGCCTTGCCCGTTTCTTTCTCGCCGCCGCGCGCCAGAAGGGCGCCGTCAAGCCCGGCTCCCGCGTCACGCTCGATCTTCCGATTTCGCAAAGCGAACTCGCTCTTTTGATCGGGGCCAGCCGCCCCAAGGTCAATGCCGCTCTCGCCCTGCTACAGGACAGCGGTGCCATAGAACGCAACGAGAAAGCTCTGATCTGCAACATTGACGAATTGGAGAACATCGCGGGCACGGCGTGATGGAGCAACGCTGAGATCCGCCAAGGTGGCCGTCGTGATCGACGTCTTGAAGCGCGCCCTGCTGCCGATCCGCGACGGTATCGCAACCGTCGGTGAACTGCCGCAATTGCAGGCCATCGGCCGCGGCATCGGCCGCCTTTCGCAGGCCGGAACCGCCGGCTATCCGGCCGACGTCAAACGCCGGCTGATGATCCTGAACCTCATCGCCTATCTCATCGTCGCCTCGACGCTCGTCTATGCCATCCAGCACGCTCTCCTCGACTACGACACCTACAAGCCCATCATCTGGATCAATCTCGCTCTCGTGGGCGCCGCGCTCGCCGTCCCTTTCGCACATCGCATCAACGAGGTCGCAGGCGCTCTGCTGATCGTCGTGGCCGAATGGGCCGCCCTGCTCGCATTCACCAGATATTTGGGGCATGCGTCGGGCGTGCACCTGCAGTACTTCGTCGGTGCCGCCGCGCCCTTTGTCGTCTTCGGGCTCAATCGCTTGTGGCTCGTCGTGCCTGTCATAGTTTCAGGCCTCGCCCTGCATTTGGCGGCCTGGTTCTGGTTTCCGGAAAGCACAGCCCTGATACCGGCAGACAAGGAAGTCATCGACAGCATCTATGTGCAGGCCGCGATCACGACGGTCGGCCTCATCGCAGCATCCGTTTATTATGCATTCCGACTTGCGGAGAACGCGAAGGCCGAAACCGAAAACCTACTCCGCAACATTTTGCCGGATGCGATCGTGGTCCGCTTGAAGGCAGCGCCTGCCGATCGCATCTCCGATCAATTCAACGACGCGTCCGTTCTGTTTGCCGATATTTCAGGCTTCGTCGCGCTCGCGCGCAGCCTCGGCCCCGCTGACACAGTCGCGTTGCTCAACGAGATCGTCACCCGGTTCGACGATTTGGCAAGAGTGCACGGCGTGGAGAAGATCAAGACGATCGGAGACGCCTACATGGTCGCGGCTGGTATCCCTGAACCCTGCGACGATCACTTGCACCGCTTGGCTGGCATGGGGTTGTCAATGCTCGCCGCCGTGTCTCGCGTCGCAGCCGAACGCGATACGTCTTTGTCGATCCGCATCGGCATCGCCTCCGGCCCGGTCATGGCGGGCGTTATCGGCAAACAAAAATTCACGTACGACGTCTGGGGCGACGCCGTAAATCTTGCAGCGCGACTGGAAAGCCTCTCCGAGCCGGGCCGCATTCTCGTCTGCCCGCGCTGCAAGAAGCTGCTCGATAGCCACTTTGAATTTGAAAGCCGCGGTCAAGTGGAAATCAAGGGGCTCGGCCCGCGCGAAGCGTTCTTCCTCTTGGCGCCCTCTGACGCGAGCCGCGCGGCCGCCGAGTAACGTACGCTCACACCGACGGTCCCCCACCGATCAGGAAGCGGTTCTTGATGCGCGTCGTGAGATCGTCGCGCAGCTCCCGGTAACCGCGCATAATGGCACCCCGACCAGCTGCCGCCGGCAAAATCGAGGGATCAAAGGTTGGCCAATACTCCACGTCCGCCTTCATGATGCGCGTCAGTTCCACTGCGTGATGCTGTGCTTCCGGCGACAACGTGATAATGGAGGTGAATGTTTGCCGCTCAAGCTCTTTGAATGTGCGAGGCTGATGTGAGGTCACGTCGATTCCGATTTCGTCCATCACGGCCATGACGAACGGATCGGCGTGTCCACGCCGAACGCCCGCAGATGTCACGTTGAGCCGGACTCCGGCGAAATGATGCAGGATCGCCGCCGCCATCGGAGAGCGAACGGCATTGAGCGTACAGGCAAACAGTATTCGAGGTGGCGGCTCAGACGGTTGGACCACCGTCTCTAGCCCTTCCAGTGCAGCGCGGTAATCAGTGTAAAAATGCGCCGAGCCGTATCGAAGTCGAGCGTGATTTTACCCGCGAGACGCTCCTGCAGCAGCCGGCTGCCTTCATCGTGCAATCCGCGCCGCCCGACATCGATCGCTTCGATGCGCGACGGCTGACCCGACCTGATGGCCTGATAATAGCTATCCAAAACCATGAAGTAGTCTTTGAGCAGCCGCTTCAGCGGCGTCATGGTGAGCGTGTGCACCGCCACCGTCTCGCTGCCGCCTTCAGGAAAAACGGACAGGACGAGCCGGTCATCGGCGATCGCGATCTCCAGGCGGTACGGACCCTGGTCGATGCCGTCGAGCGCAAACGAGTTGCCGTCGATGATATCGAAGATCGCAACTTCGCGTTCATGCTCGATATTCGCGTTGCCGCGGACGATCGATCCGTCATCGATGCGGATCGAAGCGATGCGGTTGCGGTTCTGCGAACTAATGTCGGCCGTCATCTCGGTCATTTCTGCTCTCACGCATTCATGCGCGGCCGGACAGCCGGATTTCGACCGAACGGCGGTGCGCCTCTAGACCCTCCGAGCGCGCCAGCGTCATCGCCGCGTCCGCGACACGAGCCAGCGAAGCGGCATCCAGTTTCAAGAGCGACGTGCGCTTCATGAAGTCGAGCACGCCGAGGCCTGACGAAAAACGTGCTGACCGCGCCGTCGGCAATACGTGATTTGAACCGGCCACGTAGTCACCGATCACCTCCGGAGTGTAGGCGCCGATGAAAATGGCGCCGGCATTGCGGATCTTGCCTGCAAGTTCCTCGCCGTCGGCCGTGGCAATTTCAAGATGCTCGGCCGCGATCCGGTCGGCCAGCGCCGGAGCCTCGTCGAACGACTTCAGAACGATCGACGCACCGAACACGTTCCAGCTCTCGCCGGCGATGTTGCCGCGGGGCAGCGTGGTAAGCTGTCGCGCAACCGCCGCTTCGACAGCTTTCGCAAACCCCGCATCATCAGTCATCAGCACAGACTGCGCCGCCTTGTCGTGTTCGGCCTGCGCCAGCAGGTCGGCCGCAATCCACTCCGGATCATTCTTGTTATCGGCGATCACGAGTACTTCCGACGGCCCCGCGATGCTGTCGATGCCGACGGTGCCGAAGACCTGACGCTTCGCCGCGGCTACGAAGGCATTTCCCGGCCCGACAATTTTCACAACGGGCTTCACCGTCTCCGTCCCGTACGCCAACGCCGCGACGGCTTGCGCGCCGCCGATGCGATAGATCTCGGTGACGCCGCACAGCCGCGCGGCCGCCAACACGAGCGGGTTCAATTCGCCCCGTGGCGACGGCACCACCATGACGATGCGCGGCACGCCCGCGACGATCGCCGGCAGCGCGTTCATGAGTACCGACGAGGGATACGATGCCGAACCGCCAGGCACATAAAGCCCGGCCGACTCCACCGCCGTCCAGCGGTCGCCCAGTTCAACGCCCGTCTCGTCCGTGTAGCGTTCGCTCTTGGGCAACTGCCGCTGATGGTGCGCGCGGATCCGGTCAGCCGCGAACGACAGGGCGTCAAGCGTCTCTTGCGAACACTGCGCGACAGCCGCATCGACTTCCGCCGCCGTCACCGCGATACCGGTCTTGGCCAGATCGATCCCGTCGAACTTCAAAGACAAGTCGATCAGCGCCGTGTCCCCGCGTGTGCGAACATCCGCGATGATCTCGCGCACGACCGTATCGACCTCTTCGGAGACCTCGCGTTTTTCCGAAAGGAGCGCCGCGAAGGCGGTGTCAAAGCCGGGGTCGGAAGTCAGAAGCGTCTTTGGCATGGAAGGGTCCGGGAAGGAGGAGAACAGTCTGGCGGATTGATGAAGCGCTGGCGGTAGGCGTTCAGCCCGACGCTCCGGGTTCGTCATCGGGATGTTCAGGCTTGGATTTCGTCGTCCATGCGGCGCCAAGATCTTTCATTTCGGCTTCCACACATTCCACGTGAAGTCGAATGGCCGCGCTGCCCGCGCAGGCGATCGTGATGGTGCCCTCCGGCGCCGTCGTCGGCTCGAAGCGGATCGCCAGCACGTTCAGCATCTGCCGCTTGTCACTGAGATTGATACCGCAGAGTTGCGCACCCAGCACGTTCTCGAAACGGAGCCCCGTTCGGCGACGGGTGAAGGACTTCTTGCGTCCGCCTCGGCCCGCGAGCGCATCCGTCCAGTCGAAGCGGTTGGCGATCGCGGCGAACCGACGCTCGCTCTTCAAGTAGGTCATTTCGCCAACGCTGATCACCGCGTCCTGCAGGTGTGCAGAAACGACATCTAGATCTTCGGCATCAAGGGCGATGAGTTTAAGGCCTGAACTATCTTTAGCGGTCATCGTGGCGTGGACTTGCGGTTGGGGCGCCGCTACATGCGGGCCCGCGGTCAAGCTTGAGGTCAGCAGTGATAAAGGCGGAGGGGGGCGCGTGCAACCGCACCCCCCGGCCAATCCAAATCTAACAGGCACCCTAGCAACTTGAGGCGCCTCTTCGGGTCAAACAACTGATCAGGCGTTACGCGGGGCCTTGCGGCGATCATCGCCACGCGGCGCCGACGGGCGGCTCTGGGGACGCTCGCTGCGGTTGTTGAGGAATCCTACGGTCTCCAAACCCTTGGTCGGTCCATCCGAGCGTTGGCCCCGATGGGCCGGACGCGCGCTGGCATGGCCATGAGCCGGACGATCACCTGTGCGGGCCTCCCCCGAACGATTCTCGCCATCGCGGTGTCCGTTGGCATGGCGCGGACGACCCTCGGCGCCGTGCGGATGGCGGTCGCCGTCACGCAGCCTGTGTTCGCGATGGGGTCTGTCGCCCCGCGAAGCGCGCGTGTCATCCGAGCGCGGCCCACGGCCTTCACCGCGGGGGCGCTCACCGAAAGACCGTTCACCATGCGGACGCGCGTCCGCCGTACGGTCATTGTAGCGCCGTACCGCATGGCCTTCGCGCTCGCGACGTTCGCCACCACGTTCACTGCGGCGTTCGTTGGAGCGGGCATTCTGCAGACGATCGCGTTCGGCACGATGGCCATTGCGCCGATCTGGCCCACGGCCCTCGGCTATCAGTGCACGTTCTCCAGCGAGCGGATGGAATCCACCACGCTCACCGCCACGGGATTCTGATGGTGCTGCTCGGTCGTCATAACGGGCACGCTGCGGACGCCCACCGCCGTCATGGCGATCCGTACCACGGCCTGATCCGCGATGCCCCGAACCACGCTGGCCACCGAAGCCGCGACCCTGACGCTGACCGCGCGAGCCCCCCGGCGAAAGATCGGCGCGCTCGGCATCGCGCTCGGCCCGGCTTTCCGCCGGAGCGACGAGCGTTGCATCATTGCGGCGGTCCGTGCTGGGAATGCTCAACCGCGTCAGGCGCTCGATATCACGCAGATAGGCGCGCTCTTCGTTATCAACGAGCGAGATCGCGATGCCTTCCGCGCCAGCGCGCGCGGTGCGGCCGATGCGATGCACGTAGCTCTCCGGAACGTTCGGAATCTCGTAGTTGATGACATGCGAAACAGCATCCACGTCGATGCCGCGCGCCGCAATATCCGTCGCAATCAGCGCGCGGATCTTGCCGGCCTTGAAGCCCTTCATCGCTTGATCGCGCTGCGCTTGGCTCTTGTTGCCGTGAATGGCGGAGACCGGCACGCCGTTGGTTTCCAGATGCCGCGCAACGCGGTCGGCGCCACGCTTGGTCCGCGTGAACACGATCGTGCGCGTCAAGTCCTGGTTGGAAAAAAGTTCGACGAGCAGAGCCCGCTTCTTCTGCTGCTCGATGAAAATAACTTCCTGCTTTACGCGATCGGCCGTCTTGGCGACGGGCGTCACGGAAACCCTCACCGGGTCCTTCAGGAGCTCGGCGGCGAGCGCCCCGATCTCGTGCGGCATGGTGGCCGAGAAGAACAGGCTCTGGCGGCGATGCGACAGCGTCGCCACGATCTGGCGGAGCGGTCGGATAAAGCCGAGATCCATCATCTGGTCCGCTTCATCGAGAACGAGGATTTCAGTGCCCTCGAGCGTCACGTTGCGTTCGCCCATGTGGTCGATGAGGCGGCCGGGGGTGGCGACGAGGACGTCGACGCCGCGCGCGAGCGCATCACGTTGCGGCTTGTGAGCGACCCCGCCAAACACCACGGCGACCGAGAAGCCCATGTGGCGGCCATACGTGCGAAAGCTCTCCGCGATCTGCGTTGCGAGTTCCCGCGTCGGCGACAGGATGAGCGAGCGCACACCCTTGCGCAGCGGCGGCTGACGGTTGGCATTGAGTCGCTGCAGGATCGGCAGCGCGAAGGCCGCGGTCTTGCCCGTGCCGGTCTGCGCGATACCGAGCAGGTCCTTGCCTTCGAGAATGGTGGGGATCGCCTGCGCCTGGATCGGCGTTGGCGTCGTGTAGCCTTCGGTTTCGAGCGCCTTCAGGAGCAGCGGATCGAGGCCGAGTTCTTGGAATGTGGTCACTGAGTTTCTTTCGGTTGGCCCACGTGCGCGGTCTGGCCGCGACCGGTTGATTCCGGCGGCGGTCTTGGCGCTTCAGATGGCGCGGGCTCGACGCAATCCCAGCCGCCCGGCCATGCCGGCAGCGGTCTTGGGGTGCATCAGGCGCCCTGCGTGCCGGGGCGGCCGATTTTGGGAGGTCAGAGGCGCGGGCCGGAGGACGTACGGCCGCTCGAAAGCGGTCCTTGTTCCGATTGTCCCTTCACGCAGTCGCGCGCCGATGGACCGGATCAGAGCGATCCGGATAGCGGCTTATCTCATGCTGCGCCGCAAAAGGCAAGTGGACCGGCAGAGGCTGTGCCCCTGCCGGCGCGGGGCATCATCAACGCAGCGAGAGATCGGCAACACCCACAGCGACATTGAGGCCCGTCTGGCCCTGTACGCTGAGGGGCTGGAGACTGATCGAATTCTTCGAGCCCCCGACCAGAATTTTGGTTCCAACGCCCACGCCGATCGAGGCATCGGCATTCGCCCCAACGTAATCGCCGGCCAACGCCCGATCCGGAAGCTCGGTGGAGGCGAACACGGCCCAAATGATTGTCACGGACGATGTAAAGCCCAAATCGAGACCGACTTGCGTAACCGAACCTTCATAGTTTTGCGGCGCCCCCTTCGTTGGCTTGAACACGCAGTCGTAATGCTTCTTAGAGCCGAGGATCAGACCGACGCCCGCTCCGCCCTTGCATGTCAAGGTGCCAACTTTCGCGACGGCAGCTTGTGCCGAGCCGGCGGACCCGCCCGCAATCATTAAAGCTGCGGCCGCCGTCAAAGCGGTTTTCATCTTCATTGTGTCCCCCGGACAATTCTACCGAATTCAAAACTGAGGTGGCGCGAACGAACGCGTCCTCGCGCTCGGTATTCATGTGCACGCCCGAAAACGAGTTGCAAATGAATCTTAATCTAATCCCCGTCGCCAATTGAACCACGCTTGCCGGTTCAGCCCGACGCCAAGCGCTCGATGTTCGCGCCACATTTGGAAAGCTTTTCTTCCAGCCGCTCAAACCCCCGGTCGAGATGATAGACGCGGCCGACGGTGGTCTCGCCCTCCGCCATGAGCCCGGCGATCACGAGCGACACCGACGCACGCAAGTCCGTAGCCATGACCGGCGCACCCTTGAGATTTCTCACGCCCTTGATCGTCGCGGTATCCCCGTGAAGCTGAATATCGGCACCAAGCCGCGCCAGTTCCTGCACGTGCATGAAGCGGTTCTCGAAAATGGTTTCGCGGATCACGCTGGTGCCGTGCGCGCGCGTCATGAGAGCCATCAGCTGCGCCTGCAAATCGGTCGGAAAACCAGGGTATGGCTGCGTCTCGACGGAGACCGGCTCGATCTCTCCACCATTGCGCTGAATGCGGATGCCGGTCTTCGTCGGCGTCACACTCGTGCCCGTCGCCGCAAGAACGTCGAGTGCGTTTTGAAGCAGCTCGATCCGCGTGTCCTCGAGCACCACGTCACCGCCCGTCGCCGCGACGACCATCGCGAACGTGCCCGTCTCGATCCGATCCGGCAACACCGTATGGATCGCGCCGTCGAGCCGGTCGCGTCCCTGAACACGCAACGTCGAAGTTCCGATCCCCTCGATGAGTACGCCCATTTTCACAAGCAGCGCCGCAACGTCGCCGACTTCGGGTTCCCGCGCAGCATTCTCGATGAGGGTCTCGCCCTTGGCCAGCGCCGCGGCCAGAAGCACGTTATGCGTGGCTCCCACAGACACCTTTGGAAAAATGATGTGCGCGCCGTGCAGCCCCTTCGCAGCCTTGGCGAGTACATACCCACCATCGATCTCGATTTCGGCGCCGAGCGCTTTGAGCCCCGTCAAATGCAGATCCACGGGCCGCGTGCCGATCGCGCAGCCGCCTGGAAGCGAAACCTTCGCTTGTCGCATGCGCGCAAGAATAGGTCCGAGCACCCAAAAGCTCGCGCGCATCCGCGAGACCATTTCGTAAGGCGCGGTCGTGTCCACGATATCGCGCGCCGTCAGGTGGAATGTCTCGCCCTGCAAGTTGGGCGATGACCGCTTGCCATCGACCGCGAGGTCCGTGCCGTGATTGCGCAGAATGCGAGCCAATAGGTTGACGTCCGCGAGATTGGGGACGTTCTTCAAGGTCACGCGATCCGATGTCAGCAGGCTTGCGATCATGAGCGGAAGTGCCGCGTTCTTCGCGCCCGAAATTGGGATAGTGCCGTTCAGCTGTCCGCCGCCGACGATTTTAATGCGATCCATGAGAAACGGTCTCGTCCTGTCTGAGAGGCGGTGTGATCCAGGCAGCAAGGAAACTCGCCTGGGACGGCGAATTGGCCAGGTGTTGCCGGGTGATGAATTTTGGAGCGGCCGCTCCAGCTGGAAAAAACACGTCCGATCTATGTTGACTGCACAGCAAGGTCAATCAATGCGCTTGTTGCCCGCGGCCGGCTTCCCGTTCAGATCGGCAGGCTTCCCGCTCATACGGGCTTTTTCCTTTCGCCTTCGCAAATTAGCCCTTAGTTCTTCGGCCAGCCGCGCGGCACGCGCGGCGGCGGCGGCCTGGGCATGCGTGGGCTTTTCGCTGGTTTCCGTCATGGCATCACTGAACCAAGAAAGGTGCAAGACACCGTCTGCCTAACACGGGCAGCGTCCCCGAGGCCAGAGCAGCCCGCAAGAGCAGCACGCCAAAGCAGCCGGCCGTATCAGCTCTCTCCGCCGGCCACCGACCGGGTCAGAACAAGCGTCAACCCGATCAGCGATGTATTGTGGAACTGGATTTCGACGATTTGCCGGTTGTCCTTCACGATGACGTCCATGTTGGCATCGAGGTCGGCCCCCTTGACGGCCACGATCAGTCCCCGCTCCGTGACCTTGCCGTTCAGTTCGCCCCTCAGATTGTAAATCTCCTCAGACCACTCACCGGTCAGCACACCATCTTTGTCTTCCAAACGGCTCTTCAGCTCGATTTTTCCGCTCGGCGAGGCGCAGCGGATGGTTTGCTTCAGCCCCGGAGCGTCTATTGCCGCAAAGTAGGTCGCTCGGCAGGTGACCGTCTCCGCCTTCCCGTCCTTGAACCCGAGCCGTCCTTCACCGGTCCAGCGGCCGGGCAGGCCGGCCAGTGCACCCTGGAGGGCGGCCGGCTTCGGCTCACCGGCTGATGCGTGGCGTGTTGCGCCACCTGCGCAGAGGGTCACACCCGCCACGATAAGCGCCAGAAAGGTCGTGATGCGTGTCATGCGGGGCCCCGGGTACACTCATTCCTACGTACCGAATATAGAGATTCGCCAGGAACCCGGGGTGTGCAACCGCGCCGCGTTCGAATTGATCGTTACCGTGTTCGCCGAGGCACGCCGGGCGTCAGATTGACTAGGCGTTCAGGCTCACTTTGCGCCCCGGAAGCGATCCGCTATAAGGCGCTACCTTCCAGCGCATCTGCGCCGCTACAACCCTTTCGATTCCATGGCCAAATCCGAGCAAGACAAGAACGCGCCGACCCGTCCGGTGCCGCGGCTGCCTAAAGGCTTCCGCGACATCGGCGCGTCCGAGATCCGCGAGCAGCAGGCGATGCTGGCGAAGATCCGGGGTGTGTATGAGCGCTACGGCTTCGAGCCGCTCGAAACGCCGGCCATCGAGTACACCGACGCGCTGGGCAAGTTCCTGCCAGACCAGGATCGCCCAAACGAAGGTGTGTTTTCGTTTCAAGACGAAGATGAGCAGTGGCTTTCGCTTCGCTACGATCTCACTGCACCGCTCGCCCGCTTCGTCGCGGAGAACTTCGACAAATTGCCCAAGCCCTTCCGCCGCTATGCGACCGGATCCGTCTTTCGCAACGAGAAGCCCGGCCCCGGCCGCTTCCGCCAGTTCACGCAGTTCGACGCCGACACGGTGGGAGCAGAAAGTATCGCGGCCGACGCTGAAATGTGCATGCTCGCCGCCGACACGCTGGAAGCCCTCGGCATCGCGCGCGGCGACTACGTCATCAAGGTCAACAACCGCAAGGTGTTAGATGGGACAATGGAAGAGGCCGGCCTCGTCGGACCTGACTCTTCCAAACGTCGCCTGATGGTACTTCGCGCGCTCGACAAACTCGATAAGTTCAGCGAACAGGACGTGCTCCTTTTGCTGACCGTTGGCCGCAAGGACACAAGCGGCGATTTCACACCGGGCGCGTCGTTGAATGAAGATGCTGCCGAGCGAATACTCAGCGTCGTTACGCAAACCCGACAGTACTTCGTACCTTCTGGCGATACGGATGGTGCCAAGCAGCTAAATAAAGCAATCGAAGAAAACGCGACGTACAACGCGGGCTTCGAGGAGCTGACACAGATCCAGGCAATGGTCCGCGCTGCCGGATACGACGCCGACCGCATTCGCATTGACCCCTCAGTCGTCCGCGGTCTCGAATACTACACCGGCCCCGTCTTCGAAGCCGAACTGACGTTCGAAGTCAAAAACGAAGAGGGCCAGACCGTGCGCTTCGGCTCCGTCGGCGGCGGTGGCCGCTACGACGATCTCGTCGCCCGCTTCACCGGCCAGAAAGTCCCCGCCACCGGCTTCTCCATTGGCGTCTCGCGCCTCCAGGCAGCCCTCGCGTCACTCGGCAAGAAATCCGCCGACACGCTCGGCCCCGTTGTCGTCCTCGTCATGGATAAGGGCGAAGTCGCTGCCTACCAGAAGATGACGCAGACATTGCGCTCCGCCGGCATCCGCGCCGAAATGTATCTCGGCTCCGCCGGCATGAAGGCGCAGATGAAATACGCCGACAAGCGCGGCAGTCCGCTCGTCGTCATCCAGGGCAGCGATGAACGCGCCAACAAGCAGGTGACGCTCAAGGATCTCATCGAAGGCGCCAAAGCCGCTGCCGCGATCAAAGACAACAAGGAATGGAAGGAAGCGCGCCCTGCGCAAGTCACCATTTCCGAAACCGACCTCGTCTCGAAGGTGCGCGAAATCCTCGCGCGGCACGAGGCGTAACGCGAGGTCCCATGGCCGCCGAAACGGCACGCAAATTCGAGGCGCTCGAGGCCCAGGCCCAGAAGATCATGCAGGTCTTCATCAAAGCCGGGCATGAAGCCGTGTCGCCCGCCATCCTCCAGCCTGCCGGCGTCTTCCTCGACGTGATCGGCGAAAGCCTGCGCGCGCGCACCTACGTCTTCACCGATCCCGACGGCGACGAACTCTGCCTGCGCCCCGATCTCACCGTGCCCACCTGCCGCCTGCACATCGAACGCAACGGCGATGCCCCGGCCAAGGCCCGCTACTGCTACAACGGTACCGCGTTCCGCTTTCAGCCGGTCGGCGCAGGCAGCGCACACCCGCGCGAATTCCGCCAGAGCGGCATCGAGAATATCGGCTTTCCCGAGCGCGAGCGCACCGATGCTCAGACCGTCGCCACCATCATCGATGCGATGCGGGCAGCCGGCCTCAAGAATTTCAAGCTGCGCATTGGCGATCTGGGCCTGTTCCGCGCGCTCATCAAGGCGATCGACATGCCCGATCGCTGGCGACAGATGCTCACGCACCTCTTCTGGAGGCCGCACGCATTTCGCGCCGAACTGCAGCGGCTCTCGCGCCCGGCAGAAGAAAGTCTGAAGTCCATACCTCCGGACCTGCGTGCGGCCATCGCGCCGACCGATCTCGCACGCTCGGAGCGCGCCGTCGTCGATTACCTGTCATCGAACGGCATCGAAGCCATGGGCACGCGTTCGGTGACGGAGGTTGCGTCCAATCTGATGTGGCGTCTCGCCGACGCCAAGTCCGATCCGCTGCCGCCCGAAAACGTCGCGCTGATCGAGCGCTACCTTGCCATCTCGGGTCCGGCCAAGGCCGCGGGTGCCTGCTTCAAGGACCTTCTGCGCGATCGCGGCTCCGCCATGTCCCCCGTCATCGACGCCTACCATCGCCGCCTGCAACTCATGACAGAGATGGGCGTCGATGTCGTCCACGCCGAATTCTCCGCTGAGTTCGGTCGTCAGCTCGAATACTACACCGGCTTCGTCTTCGAGATCGTTGCGCCCGAACTTGGCCGCGAAAGCCCGCTCGCCGGCGGTGGCCGCTATGACGATCTCATGCGCACCGTTGGCGGCAAGCGCGACGTCCCCGCTGTCGGCGGCGCCATTCACACCGAACGCTTGCTGTCTGTCGTCCAGGGAGGCGCGGCATGACCGAGAAGCTCCTCCTTGCCGTGCCGTCCAAAGGTCGTCTCATGGAACAGACGATCGAGATGTTCGCCAAGGCCGGTCTCACGCTCCGCAAGACCGGTAACGAACGAGGTTACCGCGGCGAGATCGCAGGTCTCGATACGGTCGAGGTCGCCTTCATTTCCGCCTCCGAGATCGCATGGTACCTGAAGACCGGACGCGCCCACATGGGCGTCACGGGCGAAGATCTGATCCGCGAGCAGATATCCGACGCCGACGAGCGCGTGACGTTTCTGAAGCCGCTGGGGTTCGGGCACGCCGATGTCGTCGTCGCTGTGCCCGACTACTGGATCGACGTGCGCACCATGGCCGAGCTCGATGAGATCGCCGCCACCTTCCGGCGCGAACACGGCCGCTGGTTCCGCGTCGCCACGAAATACATCAACACGACGCGCCGCTTCTTCGCCGCCAAAGGCGTCATCGATTACCGGATCATCGAAAGTCTAGGCGCCACCGAAGGCGCGCCCGCTGCGGGCACCGCCGATCTGATCGTCGATATCACCTCAACCGGTGCGACACTCGCCGCAAATGGTCTGCGTATCCTCGACGATGGAGTGATCTTGAAGTCGGAGGCCAACCTGATCGCTTCAAAGGTGGCGAACTGGTCCCCGGGTGCGCGTCAGGCAGAAAATGAAATCATGCAGGCGCTGGGTCTCTAGAGCCGGTCCTTCAGTCGGTAATAGAGCATTCCGAGCGCCAGCATCTGGTTCCCGGCCCACCGTCCCACCGGCAGTTGCCAGTGTCGGATGCTGTCGAAGAGGTCGAACCGCTCTGTCGTCCCGCAAATTGCATCCGCCACGATCTCACCCGCAATGTGCGTCGCGTTCACGCCGTGCCCGCAATATCCCTGCATATAATAGAGATTGGGCTCCAACCGCCCGATTGCCGGCACGCGATTGAGCACGATGCCGATCCGCCCCGCCCACGTGTAATCGACCTTCTTGTCGCTCAACTGTGGAAAGATCTCGTCCAAGCGCGTTTTCATGGTCGCCGTGATGTCGTGCGGATCGCGGTTTGAATAATTGCAGCGCCCGCCGAACAGCATCCGCCGGTCGCCCGACATGCGGAAGTAATCGAGCACGATGTTGCTGTCGCAGATGGCGAGATCGCGTGGATTGATCGAGCGGGCGAGATTGTCGCTCAACGGCTCCGTCGCGATAATGTAGCTGCCGGTCGGGAATTGCAGCCCCCATAGCCGTCCGCGCTCGAATTGGTGCGAGGTATCGCCGCCGAGCACGATGCTGTCAGCCTCCACGCGGCCCCGCGCGGTGCGCGCGAACGGCTTCGCGCCGCCCTTCATCTCGATGACCGCCGAGTCCTCGTAGATCTCGACGCCCAGCGACTTTGCTGCGCGTGCCTCCCCGAGACACAGATTGAGCGGATGCAGATGCCCGCTCTTCCGGTCGATGATGCCGCCGCAGTAGAGGCTCGTGTCGAGCACATCGCGAAATTGACCCGGCTCGACCAGCTCATGGTGATCGCCTTCGCCGTCCCTGACGCGTTCGTCGTAGTAGGCGCGGATCTTCTCCATGTGTTTTGGCCGGGCAGCGGCTTCCATCCAGCCGTCTTTCCAGTCGCAGTCGATGGCGTACTTCGCGATCCGCTCTTTGATGATCTCGTGCCCCCGGTAACGGATGTCGCGCACGAGCTTTGCGCCGGCAGCACCCAGCTGCCGTTCGATTTCTGCTTCGCCCGAAATTCCAGCGATGCACTGCCCGCCGTTGCGCCCCGAGGCGCCCCAGCCAATCCGATTTGCTTCCAGCACGACGACCCGGCGGCCCTTTTCTGCCAGCGACAGCGCCGTTGCGATCCCCGAAAAGCCGCCGCCGACGACGCAAACGTCCGCCTTCACCGTGCCGTTGAGCGCGGGATACCGAGTCTGGTCATTGGCGGTCGCAGCGTAGTATGAGGTGGTGTGCGGCTCGGCCATCGCGTACATCCCAGCAAAGTTCAGCCAATTTGTGATCACAAAATTCGGTACTGTCAACGCAGCGAGGGTACGTGGTTTAGCGCGCATCTTGACGACCGACGTCGATCGTGCTCTTTTGTGTGATCACAAATTGGCAGGACAGCCCGGCGCCTAGGAAGGTCGCGCTGAGAGGCCCGTCACCGATTAAAAACCGGAGGCGGCTCATGTCTGACAAAAACCCCACCCGCATTCTATCTGCAATCGCGCATCGGCCCCCGCACTCGGCGGCCGGCGATCAGGCGTTTTGCAATAGCGATCCCACAGCCCGCGCGCTCGAGATGACCTATGCCGGTGCGCTGAGCTTTCTGCGCCGCCCCTATTCCCGTGATCTCACCAAGGCCAAAGCTGTCGTCTGCGGCGTGCCCTACGACGGCGCGACCAGCAATCGGCCCGGCGCCCGCCTCGGCCCACGGGCCATCCGCGCCGCCTCGGTTGAACTGGGCTCTTGCGACAGCTTCCCTTACGGCGGCAATCCGTTCGAAGCATTGCCGACCATCGACTGGGGCGATGTCTATATCGAGCCGCAGCTCCCGCACCGCGTGGCCGCCGACATCGAAGCGGGCGCACGCGAAATCATCGCTGGCGGCGCCAAGCTTCTCGCGCTGGGCGGCGATCACTTCATCAGTTTGCCGCTCCTGACTGCGCACGCCAGGCAGCACGGCCCACTCGCACTGATCCAGTTCGACGCCCACTCCGACACCTGGCCCGATGACGGCGCCCGAAACGATCACGGCACCATGTTCCTCCGGGCCGCCAAGACCGGCGTGATCGATCCGTCCCGTTCGATCCAAGTCGGCATTCGCTCCCACAACCCTGAAAGGCATGGCATCGAAGTCATGACCGCCCCTGCCGTTCACCGCTCAGGTATCGACGCGACGATTTCTGCGATCCGCGATCGCGTCGGCGATGCGAAGGCCTACCTCACGTTCGACGTCGACGTGCTCGACCCGGCGTTTGCACCCGGCACCGGCACGCCCGTCGCCGGCGGCCTCGCGTCCTGGCAGGCGCTTGAGATCCTGCGCGGTTTATCCGGTCTCGATATCGTCGGCGCCGATGTCGTCGAGGTCTCTCCGCCGTACGATCATGCGGAAATCACGGCCCTGGCAGCGGCAACCGTAGCCCACGACATTCTCTGCCTGTGGGCGCAAGACGAACGCGCCGCCTAGGTCACGATTGCGACGAACCGCTCTCTGTGACGCAAGTTGAGAGCGCGGCTTTGATCCTGTCGAGTCGCGCTCTACCGCAGCGTGCGTTTTGTTTCGACCAATCGGCTCTAATTTGCAGCCGCGTCGGCCGCGCGTCGATCCCGCTCGACCCGCGCCGTTTGCATCTTCGTCATGTACGAGGCGATCAGCACGCCTACGGTCACAAAGGCGATCATGATGGTCGAAATCGCGTTGATTTCGGGCGTCACGCCGAGTCGAACCTGGGAGTAAATTTTCATTGGCAGCGTGGTGGCCGACGGTCCTGTCGTGAAGCTCGCGATCACGAGATCGTCGAGTGACAGCGTGAAAGCCAGCAGCCAGGCTGAAATCACGGACGGCGCAATGATCGGCAGCGTCACCTGAAAGAACGTCGCCACCGGCGAAGCCCCCAGATCCATGGCAGCTTCTTCCACCCGATGGTCGAAGTCGGAGAGCCGCGCCTGCACCACCACGGCGGCGAAGCACATGGTGAATGTCGCGTGAGCCAGAACGATGGTCCAGAAGCCGCGATCAAAGTTGATGGCGACGAACAGCAGCAGCAGCGACAAACCCGTAATGACTTCTGGCATGACGAGCGGCGCGAAAATCATGCCCGAAAACAGTGTGCGCCCCGGAAAGCGCCCCATGCGCACCAGCACCAACGCCGCCATCGTCCCCAGCACCGTCGCCATGGTCGCCGAAATGAAGGCCACGCGCAGTGTTGTCCACGCCGCATCCATGAGTTGCTCGTTTTCGAGCAGCCCCGCGTACCACTTCGTCGAGAACCCGCCCCAGACCGTCACGAGCTTGGAGTCGTTGAACGAATAGATCACGAGGATCAGGATCGGGATGTACAGAAACGCAAATCCCAACACGATCGCCGTCACGTTGAACCATGAAAAGCGGTTGTTCATCGTCCAGCCTCCCGTGCGCGCTGCTGGGCCCACTGGAAGCCGACGATCGGTATGATCAGCACGAGCAGCAGGAGCACAGCCACCGCGGACGCCACCGGCCAGTCACGATTGTTGAAGAACTCGCTCCAAAGTGTCTTGCCGATCATCAGTGTTTCCGATCCGCCGAGCAGATCCGGAATGACGAACTCGCCTACGGCTGGAATGAAGACGAGGAAACAGCCTGCCACGATCCCCGGAATAGAAAGTGGGAACGTCACCTGCCAGAACGCCTTCCACGGCGGTGATCCCAAATCCTCCGCCGCCTCGAGAAGCCGTCCGTCGATCTTCTCCAGACTGGCGTAGAGCGGCAGCACCATGAACGGCAGATACGAATAGACGATGCCGATGTAGACAGCCATCGTCGTGTTCATGATCGTCAGCGGCTCACTGATAACGCCCAGGTTCAAGAGGAGCGCGTTGAGCAAACCCTCGTTTTTGAGAATGCCGATCCAGGCATAGACGCGGATCAGAAAGGATGTCCAAAACGGCAGGATCACGAACATCATGAGCGTCGGCTGCCATTCCCGGGGCGCCCGCGCCATGCCGTATGCAAGTGGGTACGCAATCAAGAGCGTCAGGAACGTCGAGACGGCAGCGATCTTGATGCTCGACAAATAGGCCGACGTATAGAGTTCATCGGAAAAGATGAAGCTGTACTTCTCGAAATCCAACTCTCCGATCTTGGCTTTGATCGACTCCCATCCTTCGAAGATATCAAAAACGGGCGTGTAGGGCGGAATGGAGATTTCCGATTCCGAGAGCGAAATCTTGAAGACAATGAAGAACGGGATGAGGAAGAAGAGGATCATCCACACATAGGGAATTGCGATGACGAGCCACTTTCGCATGCGCTACACCCTCTGCTCTTGAGCCGGAATTGGTCTGCACGTCCTGAACATCGATGTACTCACGTCTTGAGCAGAACGCTCGCGTCGACCGGCCACTCGAGCCACACGGTGTCGTCCCATGAAATCGCACGCTCCACGCTGTGCGAAGAGTTCGCGCGGAGCGCCGTCACCCGGTTTCCGGCTTCCGTATGCACGTGGTAGTGCGAGATTGACCCGAGATATCCCACGTCATCGACCCGGCCCTTCACGACGTTGACGCCGCTCTGCGGTTCGTCGAGGCTGATGCGGAATTTCTCCGGCCTGACCGACAGCCACACGTTCTGGCCGATCGCTAAGCCGTCACAGGCGACCGCTTTGAAGATGCGCCCATCGCCCGAAGCCGGCGTGATGTCCACGGTGCCATCAGGGGGAAGTGCAACTACTTTACCTTCCATGATGTTAACATCGCCAATGAACTGCGCCACATATCGGGACTTTGGCGCTTCGTAGATTTCGCCGGGCGTGGAGACCTGCTCGAGCTTGCCTTGGTGCATGACAGCGATACGCGAGGCGACGGTCATCGCTTCTTCCTGGTCGTGCGTCACGATGACGAACGTCGTGCCGGTCTGCTCCTGAATACGCATCAGTTCGAACTGCGCCTGGTTACGAAGCTTTTTGTCGAGTGCACCGAGCGGCTCGTCGAGCAACATGATGCGCGGTTTTTTGGCGATAGCCCTCGCGAGCGCCACGCGCTGCTGCTGGCCGCCCGAAAGCTGGTGTGGTTTGCGATGCGCGAACTTGCCGAGTTCAACGAGCGCCATTGCTTCATCGACGCGCTGTTTGATTTCTTCCGCCGGCATGCCTTCCTGGCGCAAGCCGAAGCCGACGTTGCGCTCCACCGTCATGTGCGGGAACAGTGCGTACGACTGGAACATCATGTTGATGTTGGAGCGTTCATAGGGCGCAAGATCAGTGATGTCCTGGCCGTCCACGATCACCCGGCCCTCGGTCGGCTTCTCGAACCCCGCCAGCATCCGCAGCAGCGTGGTCTTGCCGCAACCGGAAGGGCCGAGCAGCGCGAAAAACTCGCGCTCGTAGATGTCGAGAGTGATGTTGTCGACGGCGACGAAATCACCAAACTTCTTCGTGACGTTTTCAAAACGTATGATCGGAGTTCGGGATGGATCTTTCCAAGGCGCAAAACCTGATTGCGGTGCCGCAGTCCTTGAGCGCCGATCTGCGGGCGCCGTGCCTGCTGCGGTTCCGTTGATCGCCGACGATACGGTCATGGTAGGCCCCTGGTGTTACGGAGTAGTGAGCAGAACGACCCCGATGGTACTGCAAGTGAAAACCGCGCCGGAGCGAGGCTCCAGCGCGGTTGTTTGTCTTGGTTACTTGCCGGTCACGACACCCGTCCACAGGCGCGTCACCGTTCGTTGTGTCTTCGCGTCATAGGCGAGTTTCACAAACAGCTTCGACATCGTGTCTTCATCCGGATAAATCGCCGGATCGTTCTTTACCTCCTCCGATATGAACTCCTTCGAGGGGAGGTTTCCGTTCGCATAATTGATGTAATTCGAAGCCTTGGCGATCACTTCCGGCTTCAGAAGGTAATTGAGAAACTCGTGCGCTTCGGCGACGTTCTCGGCATCCTTCGGAATGGCCATCATATCGAACCACATCATCGCGCCTTCCTTCGGGATGGAATACTTGATGACGTGACCGTTCTTGGCTTCCTCTGCACGGTCGCGGGCCTGCAGAATATCGCCGGACCAGCCGACCGCGATGCAGATGTCGCCATCCGCCAGCGCGTTGATGTACTCCGACGAATGGAACTTGCGCACGTTCGGGCGGATCGACTTCAACAGTTCCGCGCCTTTCTTCAGTTCGGCCTCGTCCTTGGTATTGGGATCGATACCCAGGTAGCGTAGGGCGGAGGAAAGAATGTCATCGGGGCTGTCGAGCATGAAGATGCCGCAGTCCTTGAACTTCGCGGCAATCTCAGGCTTGAACACGAGATCCCATGAGTTCACCGGCGCATCGCCCAGCCGTTCCTTGATCTTTGCTTCGTTGTACCCGATGCCCGTCGTGCCCCACATGTAGGTGATGGCATGTTCGCCGTTCGGATCATAAACGTCGGTGCGCTTGGCGACTTCCGGCCAGACATTTCCGATGTTGGTAAGTTTCGACTTGTCGAGCTTCTGGAATACGCCGGCCTTGATCTGACGTGACAGGAACGCTCCCGTCGGCACGACGATGTCGTAGCCCGTTTTGCCTGCGAGCAACTTTGTCTCGAGAACTTCGTTGCTGTCGAAGACGTCGTACGTGACCTTGATGCCGGTTTCCTTGGTGAAGTCCGCGAGGATCGATTCATCGATGTAGTCGGACCAATTGTAGACCTTCACTTCGCGATCCTTCGCAAAGGATGCGGAGGCGACCGCCAGAGCGGCAGCGGCCACGCCCGCGAGAGTCGCAAGGCGCTTTATTCCGGGATTCAACATTTACGAACTCCTGTCTGGAGAGTTTGAGTCGTCACGATGCTGGCCCCGCGCAGACGTCCGCGCCCCATTCGCAACGTGCCCCCATTGTGATCACAAATTTCCGGCGCTACAAGAGTGTCGTTTCATCAATGTGCCACATAGGCGGGCGGCACCCCGCCGGTGACAGTCGAGGAGTAGTCGGTCGCATGAAGCGTCTGACAGGTGCATCCGCCGGCGGCAAAGCCGGCGTGAACGGCGGCGACGAACCGCCAGAAACCCAGACAATCGTGGGGCTTACCACCCACGAGGAAGTTTATCGCCGACTGCGGGAGCAGATCCTGTACGGCGGCATCAAACCCGGCTCGGCGGTGACGCTGCGCGGGCTCGCCGATGAACTGAGCGTCAGTCCCATGCCGGTCCGCGAGGCTGTCCGCAGGCTCATTGCCGAACGCGCGCTGCTGCTGCAGGACAACCGCCGCGTCATGGTTGCGCCAATGACGCGCGAGACTTTCGAGCAGATTTTGTTTGCCCGCCGTGCTCTCGAGCCCGAACTCGCAGCCCGCGCGCTCGCCAAGCTCACAAAATCCGATATCGCCGCCATTGAAGCGGTGGACCGGTCGATCGACACCGCCATGCGGGCCGGAGATACCGAGGGCTACATGCGCGCCAACTACCAATTCCACTTTGCGATCTACCGCAAGTCGGAGGCCTGGACGCTCGTCGCACTAGTCGAGAGCATCTGGCTCCAGTTTGGCCCGTTTATGCGCATGGCCTATGGCCGGATCGGCACCTCCACAATCGAAGATCATCATGAATTCGCGATCTCTGCGATGAAGAAGGGGAGTGCCGCCGACCTCCGAAAGGCTATCGATGCTGATATCGGGCAGGGTATGGGTTTCATCGGTGAAGCGGTTTTATCCCGCGCCGGCTGAAGACTTAGCGCCGTTCGACCATCTCCATGCCAAGCCCCGCCTTGAGTTCGGCTCGAAATTGTGATCACATTCGACCTAGGTGCCCGCGCGGGTGCACCGAAACCGGCCTCCAATCGGAAAGACGGTCAAGAACCACGGCCGCGCATGGGCCGGTCATGGGCTCTCCGGCTGCCGGCACTGCCGGCGGCATTCCATCAGCAACATAACATTGCATCAGGTGTGAGCATGAGTGCCGAGCAGCGGTCCGGGTCTGGCGAGAGCGAGATTTTGGGCGTCGGAACAACGGCGGAAGACGTGCGGGCTTGGGTCCGCGCTCACCGGATCGAAGAAGTCGATTGCGCGGTCCCCGATATCGCGGGTGTAGCGCGCGGCAAGACCATGCCCGTCGAAAAATTCGTAAAGCTCGAACCGGTCCATCTGCCGATCTCGATCTTCCATCAGACGATCACCGGCGATTACGTGGGCTTTGAGGAGGACGGACAGGCGCTCTATGCCGAGAGCGACTTGATGATGGTTCCGGACCTGACGACGATCCGCCCCGCGCCGTGGGCATCGAGCCCCACCGCTCAGGTCATCCACGACGCGACGTGGCAGAATGGAGATCCCGTCGAGATCGCGCCCCGTGCGGTCTTGCGCCGTGTGGTCGAACTCTACGCGAAAGAAGGCTGGGCGCCCGTCGTCGCGCCCGAACTCGAATTCTACCTGACGAAAACCAATCCTGATCCCGATTATCCGCTGGAACCGCCGACGGGGCGCTCCGGCCGTAAGGGTTCCGGCCGTCAGGCGTACAGCCTCGGTGCCGTCGACGAATACGACAAAATCGTAGATGACATCTATGAATTTGCCGAACTTCAGTACCTGCAGATCGACACCATCATTCAGGAAGGCGGCGCGGCACAACTCGAAATCAATCTCGTGCACGGCGATCCGGTTCATCTCGCCGATCAGGTTTTTCTATTCAAGCGCACCATCCGCGAGGCCGCATTCAGGCACGGCTGCTACGCGACGTTCATGGCCAAGCCGCTCGAAAATGAGCCCGGTAGCGCCATGCACATCCACCAGAGCGTGGTCGACAAGAAAACGGGCCGCAACATCTTCACAGACGAACACGGCCAGCCGAGCAAGCTGTTCCACCAATTTCTGGCCGGCCAGCAGACCTATTTGCCGTCCGCCATGTGTCTGTTTGCTCCGTACGTGAATTCCTACCGCCGTCTGGTGCCGGGTGGTGCCGCCCCGATCAACGTCGAGTGGGGCCTCGACAACCGCTCGGCCGGATTACGCATTCCCGTATCCGGCCCCGGCTCCCGCCGTGTTGAAAATCGGCTCCCCGGATCAGATAGCAACCCCTATCTTGCTATCGCCGCCAGCCTTGCCAGCGGCTATCTCGGCATGAAGAACCAGCTCCAACCGCGACCAGCCGTTGCAGGCAACGCCTATCGCAATGCCCATCAGTTGCCGCGCGGACTTCTCGAAGCGCTTCTCGAGTTCGAAGACAGCAAGGATCTGCACGATATCCTCGGCCACCGCTTCAGCCACGTTTACATGCAGATGAAGCGGTCGGAGTTCGAGGAGTTCATGCGCGTGATCAGCCCGTGGGAACGCGAGCACTTGCTGCTCAGCGTCTAGGCCTCAGGCCGCCTTCGACCCCACCGACATGATCCGGCCGAGCAGCGTTTTGAACGCTTCACGGTCCGCCTCGCTGAACCCCGCAAGGAGTTCCTCCTCTACGTCGCGCGCGATGGGGGTCGCACGCATGAGGATGGACCGGCCCTCTTCCGTCACGTCGACGGCATACATGCGCGCATCCGTCTTGGTTCGCTGCCGGTGTATCAGGCCGCGCATCTCGAGCCTTCGGACGATATCGGCGAGCGTCGAGCGATCGATGCCAGACACATCGCACAGCGTCGTCTGGCTGGGTTTATCCAACCCGTCGATCGCAGCCAGAACGATGAATTGGCGTGCCGTTATGCCTAGTTCGCCCGACGCGCGAGCAAAGAGCTCTTCAGCGTGCTGGCCGGCGCGATGCAACAAGTGCGTCGCACTCGATGAAGCGAAGCTGAGGGTCGAGTGAGGCTGCCCCCGATTGCTGGCTTCGCCTGACTTATGCTCTGCACGATCATTCTTTGTTGCTGTCGTCATGATCATTGGCCCATCGATGAATGATGGACGCCACGGCGCCGTTAGTTAAACGCGGTGCGTCTCAGTCATGTAAGCGTTAGAAGCTGAGGAAGTTCGCAGACCGCTGCGAAAATCATTCCCCGGACTCTTCTGCGGGGCTTGAAAAAAGCTAGAGGGCGGCAAGATAGCAAACTTCATCAATAATGAAAGAAATTCGGGCAAACGCCCATATGTTCGGCAGTTGCGGCTGTCGTACAACCCGGAGCTAAGGCGTGCAAGCCGCTAAGTCACAGCTTGCTTCATAACGGCGCCGAAAACAATAAAGGCGCGCCGTTCAGAGCGCACCTTTATCGTCGGGTCAGATAAGCGAAATCAGGCGTTGTGAACGCGTCACAGTGCGCGCCTTAGTGCATGTATGAGGTGTTGCCGCCGATTGGCGACGTCGGCTGTTCCCAAAAGAAATCGCCCATGAGCGGCGCACCCGACGTACGGGCATTGATCGTGGGATCCTGTCGCCGTGTATTACCGATGATGTCGGACTTACGCACCGTGTAACCGCCCCGGCGTCCGTAGTAGCTTTTACCGGTGAGCGGCTTGGCCTTCTTTCCGTTGGATGTCGATTGCGCCTCGGCGGGCTGCGGGGCGGCAGTTGCTGCGATCCCCGTCACGAGAAGAGCTGCCATCATCGTCTTGAGCAGGGTACCGGCCACGGGGCGCCTCCAGAAAGCATTGATGCTGCGAGGCTAATGCGCTCGCGCTGTTCGGTCTAGCACATAGGGGTTAATTCTTCTTAGGGAAGATGCGTTAGGGCCACATCGGCAGAAACGATTTCTGCGCCGCTTGCATCGTCGGCCACACCTCGGGCGGCGGCTCTGCCCATGACACCAGCATTTTGCCAGCCGAGCTTGACAAGCGACACGCCGGCAGGCGTCCTCTGAGGCAAGGCTATTCGCGCGGTGGAGTACGATCATGGACATTGCCCGGCGGTCGCAGATGTGGGGCCTTGATGCTGGATCGCTGACCGTCCGGCGGACCATCCTCGCCTCGGTCGTGACCCTGGCCGCCATAACAGGCGTGATCGCAGGTCACCTGTCGGCACCCGGCGCCAACGCCGATGCCGATCTGACACTCCTGATGCGCTTTATGGCATTGATGAAAGCCGCCATCGTACTCGCCGCAGCCGGGCTGGTGGCATGGCGCTTCGGATTCGAGCTTCCGTCGCGGCTGGCCGCCGGTTACATCGCAGCCGTGGGGCTGATGGCGCTGTCGCCTGGTCTCATCTGGAGCCAAAGCTCACTGACGCTGGCCAGCGCGTTCTTTCATTCCGGACTGCTGTTCGGTCTCGTCCTCGCTGCGCGTGACGGGTTCACCAAGTCGCGCGAATAACTCATCACGCCAATTCCGCCAGCACGCACTTGAGGATGCCGTAATCGAACCGGCCATCGAGTGCGCCATGAGCCGGCCCGAGCTTACCGCTTTCGAGCGTCGCCGTACGTTCGAACGCCTCGTGGATTTCCTCAAGGTCGCTGTCGTCGAGATCCTTCAGCACCGCACGCGCCTCGATCAGGCCTGCCTCGATCGCTTCGGCGAAGTGGCCGTAGATCGTGCCGACGCCGAGGCCGCGCCGCTCCGCGATCGCATCCGCGTCTAGCCCCTGGAGGTGCAGCGCCAGCGTTTCGTTCACCGTGGCCGACAAACGGTTCTTCAAGACAGGATGGCTGGCGAACGCAGCCAGCGTATCCAGCATCGCCTGCCCATATCGTTTGATCTTGCTCGCCCCGAGCCCCGTGATATCGCCGAGCGCATCGAGTGTCTGGGGACGCTTCTCGGCCAGTTCGGCCAGCGTGCGATCGTGACAGATCACATAGGGCGGCAGCTTGGCTTCCGCCGCCAGCCTGGCCCGTAGCGCCCGCAGAGCAGTGAATGCGGCCTGATGTTCGGATGCGACTCCTGCCGCTGCCGGGCTCTTTTTCTCGCGCTTGGTCTTACCGCCGCGCTCACTGGCAGTGGCAACGCGCATGAGAAACTTTTCTTCTCCGCGCAGCAGTGGCCTCGCCCTGTCCGTCAGGACCAGCGTGCCAAAGCCCTCGTCGTCGCCAGTGAGGTAACCCTGCGCGACAAGCTGCCGGTAAAGTCCGCGCCAGACAGTCGCGTCCGTCTCTTTGCCGATGCCGAACACCGTCAGCTTGTCATGCGATGACCGGATGCAACGCTCATCTGCTTTCCCATGCAGGATGTCGATCAGGTAGCCGACCCCGTAACGCTGGCCCGTCCGATAAACCGTCGACAGCGCCTTCTGCGCCAGAACGGTTCCATCCTCCGTCGCCGGTGGAGTGAGGCAGTTGTCGCAATTCCCGCACGGCGGGCTGCCGCCCTCACCGAAGTAAGCGAGCAAGGCCTGTCGCCGGCACGTTACCAGTTCCCCGAGTCCGATCAGCGCATCGAGTTTCTGCCGTTGCACCTGCTTGAAGGCATCCGAGCCGTCCGACTGCGCGATCCACTGCCGCTGCTGAATGACGTCCTGCAGCGAATAGGCGAGCCAGGCATTGGCCGGCTCCCCGTCGCGTCCGGCGCGCCCCGTCTCCTGATAGTAGGCCTCGATCGATTTCGGCAGGCTCAAATGGGCCACGAAGCGCACGTCTGGCTTGTCGATTCCCATGCCGAACGCGATCGTCGCGACGATGATGAGCCCGTCCTCCTGCAGAAATCGTTCCTGTGCCCGCCGACGGATCTGCGGATCTAGCCCCGCGTGATAGGCCAACGCCCGCCGGCCTTTCGTCGTCAGCCAGGCGGCCGTTTCTTCCACTTGCTTGCGCGACAGGCAGTAGACGATGCCTGCATCTTCCGGATGCTCCGCCTCGATGAACTGCCAGAGCCGCTCGCGCGCGCTGACCGATCCCATTTCTGCAATGGTGTAGCGAATGTTCGGCCGGTCGAAGCTCGCAACGAATTGCTCGGCTTGCTCGAGGCTGAGTTCCGCGACGATCTCTTCCCGCGTGCGCTCATCCGCTGTCGCCGTCAGCGCGACACGCGGCACACCCGGAAAACGGTCGGCGAGCTGCCGTAGCTGCCGGTATTCCGGCCGGAAGTCATGACCCCATTGCGAAACGCAGTGCGCTTCGTCGATGGCGAACAGTGAAATCGTCGTCTGCCCGAGCAGCGATATCATCCGCTCCTGCAACAACCGTTCGGGCGCGACATACAACAGGTCGAGCGCTCCGGCGACGAGCTGCCGTTCCACCGCCTGCTGTTCGGCAAACGACAGGCTCGAGTTGAGAAATGCCGCCGAGACGCCGGCTTCCTTGAGCGCGTCCACCTGATCCTGCATCAGCGCGATCAACGGCGAGACGACGATGCCCGTCCCGGCCCGGACGATGGCCGGGATCTGGTAGCAAAGTGACTTGCCTCCGCCGGTTGGCATCAGAACGAGGGCGTCGCGCCCCGCGAGCAAAGTCTCGATGATGGCGGACTGGTGCAGCCGGAAGCTGTGATAGCCGAACACGCGTTCGAGGACGCCGAGGGCGTCCTCGAGCTTGGGTCCCTCGGTCGATGGTTTCCGCTGAGCGGCGGGGGGCATGGGTTCTGTTCGGTCAAACAAGAGGATGGGTCCCGCACTCTTAGATGATTCCGGTTCCAGTGCGGCCGCTGCCAAGACCTTGTCCCGTGAAATCCACCCCATCTCGAAACGCGAACGATAGACTTTTCCGTCGACTGACGTGACGCTGCCACGCTCGTGACCTACAACCGGCTTCCACACGCCGGCCGGACAAACGGCAACGAAGTCGCTCATTGCAACCAGAGGACTATCTATCCATGCGCCTGCTGACCGGTCTCGCCATTGTCTTGGCAGGTCTCTTCTACGTCGCCTGGCCCGCCTGGTCGGCCTACCAGCTCAAGCTGGCCCTCGAGAGCGGCGATGTTGCGGGCGTCGAACGCGGGATTGACTTTCCGGCAGTGCGCGAATCGCTTCGGCCGGCGGTCATGGCCGGTATTGAGCAGAACTTGAAAGAGGCAACGAAAGGCACGCCGGGTAGCGATCTTATCATCGAGAAAGTGAGCAAGGATACGCTGCCGAAACTGGTTGAGGCCTCACTCGACACCCTGCTGACACCGCAATCGCTCATTCGTCTCCACGCTGAAGGCAAAAGCCTTCGCGAGTTCATCAACACCATGAAAACCGGAACGCCGGATCTTGCCGGTCAGGTGGGCGACTTCGTGCGCGATCTCTTCGGCACGAAAACGGACCCGAACCCTATGCCGGCCGGAGTAGGCGTATCGGCAACCGCAACCCCCATCGTCCCACAGAACCGCCGGTTGGGGTTCGGCAACATCAAGTCCGTTGGCCTGGACGGTCCTTTGGGCGTGTCCATCGGGCTGTCGCGTGATCCGAAAGCCACCGCAGCGGATCTGACAGCCACGTTGTCGTTCGAAGGCACCGGCTGGCGTGTGACACGCCTCATCCCCCGGATCTGAGGTGCGGTTAGTTCCTACATCACAATTAGTTAGGGATCTTCCCCAGCTGTGATGCGTTTGGGAAAAACAGTAAATTACAAGCTGCGGATACGATCCTTCGTGTGCTCCGTTTATCATCTCTAAAGATAAGCCGGGCAATTGATGGGTTCCAATTTGCGGACCGTTAAGGACGCAGCGAGAGTGCGCCTTTCGAGTCTAGAGTGCAGGGAGTGATTGATGCGTTCGGTGGTGTGTGCGGTGGCGGCGTTGGCAGCGGTAATGGGGTGGTCGGATGCGTTGACCGCCGCGCCTGCCGAAACGGCGACCGTCGGCGCCGTCTCCGCTGGCGAAGCCGCTGACGACGAACGGGTCGCAGTTGCGGCAATCATCGCAGAAATCGAAAACCGGATGGAAGCGGCCAGCGACCCGATCGAGAAGGGCCACCTCTCGCAACTCTCCGGCCACTACCGCGAACAGGGCGTCGGCCCACACTGGACCAGCGCCCACGGCCTGACCGACGCGGGGCGCGCCCTTTATGAGGAGCTTGCCGAAGCCGATCTCTATGGCCTCGATCCCGCACAGTTCAGTTTGCCCGATCTTTCCATCGCGACCGCTTCTGTCGCGGCCCGGGCTGCAGCCGAGGTCGACTTGTCCGTGTCGGCGATCCGCTATGCCTGGCATGCCCGCGGCGGTCGCGTCGATGCAACGCAACTTTCCCGTTGGCTCGATGCATCGCCCAAGACCGTTTACGCCGGCGACGTGTTCCGCGCCATCGCAGCCAACGGCGGCGACGTGGTGGCTGGCTTGCGGAGTTTTCATCCCCAGCACCCGCAATTCGAGCGCCTTCGCCTCGCCTATCTGGAAGAGCGCGGCGACATCGCCCGTAAGCCGCTGCCCTTACTATCTCCCGGCGCGCGCATCGACCCTGGCAAGCGGCATCCGGACGTGCGGATCATCCGCCAGCGGCTCGGAGCCGAAGTTTCTGAAGACGCAGACCTTCTCGATCGCACATTGATGCGCAAAATTCGCTCCTACCTCGACAGGGGCGGCTATGAGAGCAAGCGCTATGTCGACGACGGCGTGCGCGAAGCCTTGAACCGTGCTGCGCCGCCCGCGCGCATCGCCAACCGCGACAAGCTGGAAAAACTTCTCGTTAATCTCGAGCGCTGGCGCACGATGCCGGCGGACATGGGCAAGCTTTATGTCTGGAACAACCTTCCCGAGTTCCAAACCCGCGTGGTCAAGTCTGGTGAAGTCATCCACCAGGAACGCATCATCATCGGCAAGCCCAACACCCAGACTCCCGTTTTCTCCGACGAGATGAACCACATCATCTTCCAACCGGAATGGGGCGTGCCGGAGTCGATCAAGCTGCGCCAGATCCTGCCGCACATGCGCGGTGGCGACTATGGCGTGCTCGCCCGCCGCGGTATGCAGATTCGCGACGGCAAGCGCGTGATCAATCCGGCCCGGATCAAGTGGTCAAAGGTCGACATCCGCAACGTGCCGATCATTCAGGGCCCGGGCCCCGGCAACCCGCTCGGACGTATGAAGTTCATGTTCCCGAACCATCACGACGTCTACATGCACGATACCAACGACAAGCACCTCTTCAACAGCACTGAGCGCACCTTCAGCCACGGCTGCATCCGCGTCCGCAATCCGGAGCGCTTCGCCGAAATCATTCTCGGAGAAGTCGAAGGTTGGTCGGCCGAAGACGTCGTCCGTCAGTTGAAGGTGAAGTCCACGGCCCGCGTCGAGCTTACGACCCACCTCCCCGTTTACAACACCTATCTCACCACATGGGCGAACCCCGACGGTACGGTCGTGCAGTTCAAGGACATCTACGGCCACGACAAGCGCTACAGCGATGCGCTCGCCGGAAAGTCGATCAAGCTGATCGCATCGCGCGATCCGGCCCTCGCCCTCAAGAAACAGAACGACGAACTGCGCAAGGGTGGAGAGATCGCCACGCTGAAGCCGAAGCCAAGGCCGGCATTTGCCGATTACGGCGCACCTCCACCCTGGTTCAAGCCTTTCGGCAAGCCGCAGAAATACTACTCGGCCGCGCCGCCGCCGCGCCTGCTCTACTTCCAGCAGTACTGAGGCCTCCTCGCCTGCCCTGCTTTCCCTACAGCGCTTACGGTTCTGTCGAGCGCTGCTCTATTGGGGCTGTCCATCCGCGTTGACACATTCTAGGATCGCCCGGCGAAACGAGCGATCAGGGAACCGCCAACTGATGGACCAGGACGACAGCGCGATTGGCGCCAATCCAATCGTCTGGGCGCCCTCCCTGGCGCCGCCTGCCCCGCGCGACATGTGCACCGACTGCGGCCTCTCGCGGACTGCAGAGGCCAAGCGCTGTGGCCGCGCCTGCCAGTTCATCAAGCCCGACTATCCTGCAATGGAAGCCCGCGTGCACGGCCGCCCGCGCGATCCTGCGCGCCCGGACGAGATCTTTTTCGGCCCCTTCCGACGCATGGCCCGCGCATCACTCCGGCAACCGGCACCCGGCGCGCAGTGGACCGGCATCACGACCCGCATCGCCGAGCGCCTGCTCGAAACCGGCGCGGTTGAAGCGGTCCTCACCATGGCCCCCGATCCGGCCGACAGCTGGAAACCGATGCCGGTGATCATTACGGCCGCCGAAGGCATGTCGCGCGCGCGCGGCATGCGCATGGGCTACGCACCGCTGCTCGCGCTCCTCGAACCTGTCCGCGACCGCGGCTACAAGCGAATTGCCGTCATTGGTATCCCCTGCCAAGTCTATGCCCTGCGCGCAATCGAACAGGACTTGGGCCTCGACCGCCTCTACGTCATCGGCACGCCCTGCTCGGACAACACCACCACCGAGAACTTCCATACCTTCCTCGCTCTCCTCGCCGATGACCCCAAGACGATCACCTATCTTGAGTTTCGCGCCGACTATTACGTCGAGTTGCGCTTCACCGACGGCAGCAAAAAAGAAATCCCGTTCCTCAAGCTTCCGATTTCCAAGCTCCCCTCCGATTTCTTCCCGCTCACCTGCCGCACCTGTGTCGACTATACCAACGTTCTGGCTGACATCACGGTCGGCTATATGGGCGGCGAAGGTGAGCAATGGCTCTTGATCCGCAACGAACGCGGCGAAGAATTGCTCGAACTGCTCGGCGAAGACGTCCGCCTCTCCGAACCCGGCAGCGCCGGCAAGCGCAAGAGCGCGGTGGCCGGCTTCCTCGCCAACACCGAACGCGCAGCCGGCGGCCTGCCGCTGCGTTCGATGCCCGATTGGCTACGCCCCATCGTCGGCTGGCTCATGCCGAGGATCGGCCCGCGCGGCCTGGAATTCGCTCGTTCCCGGCTCGAGATGAAAGCTTGCGAAACGGTCGTCCACCTGCGCCGCGCCATGCCGCGCCGCGTCCGCCACATGGTCCCGGCCCACGTCTGGGCGCTGGTTGAGCCCTACGGCCTAAAACCCACGCCCGACGAATTGCCCCGGTCGGGCACCGACATTTGAGACCTCAAATGCCGCAACGCATGACGACACTTGTCCTCGCCATCATGGGCGTGATTGCGGTCGCCCTCGCAGCTTGGAAACTTCATGTCGCGCGCGATGGTGTCGTCGAGGAGGCCGTCACAATCGGCCACATCCCCGCGACGGTCTATAGAACGTCAGGGACGGAAAAGACGCCAGTCGTCGTCATCGCGCACGGTTTCGCTGGTTCCGAGCCGTTGATGGTTTCGTTCGCCTACACCATCGCGCGCAACGGCCTGACGGCGATCACGTTCGACTACGCCGGCCACGGCCGCAATCCCAAACCGCTCAGCGGCAATATCACACGCGAAGACGGCGCCACCCGAACGCTGGTTTCCGAGACGGAAGAGGTGCTTGCCTACGCCCGCACCATCGGTGATGGCCGCGTCGCGCTTCTCGGCCATTCGATGGCCTCCGACATCATCGTGCGCACCGCAGCTCAGAACCCCGATGTGGCGGCGACGATCGCCATTTCGATGTTCTCCCCCGCCGTCACGCGCGACACGCCGAAAAACCTTCTGATCGTCGTTGGCGACTGGGAAGGCATGCTGAAGACGGAAGCCTTGCGCGTGACCAGTCTCGTGTCGGCGCCCGAAGAAGCCAAGCCCGGCGTCACCTACGGCGACATCGCAAAAGGCACAGCCCGTCGCGCTTATTTCAGCAGCTACGCCGAACACGTCAGCGTGCTCTACCGGCCCGAAAGTCTCCGCGAAGCGCAGCTTTGGCTCGACCAAGCGTTCGGTCTCAGGTGCGCAAGCAAAATCGAAGTCGCAGAGCGCGGCATCTGGATCGCCCTACTCTTCATTGGCATCGCGCTGCTCGCAAAGCCGCTGACCGGCTTCCTGCCGATCGTATCGCCGACACGCGCCGGCGCCGGTCTGCCGTGGAAGGATCTTTGGCTGCCGATCGTCCTGCCGGCAATCCTCACGCCGCTGATCCTGAGACCACTGCCGACGCAGTTTCTGCCCGTCCTCGTCGGCGATTATCTCGCCTGCCACTTCGCCATGTACGGGATTCTCACCGCCGCTTGCCTCTGGTGGACGGGTAAAGGCCTTCCTAACCGCAGCGAGATCTCGGCTGCCGCCGCAAAGGTCGCGCTTGCGACGGCAATCCTCCTCGCGCTTTACGCCATCGGCGTCGTCTGGCCGATCCATGCCGAATTCACGAACTTTGTGCCAACGGTTGCACGCCTGCCTCTCATCCTCGCCATGTCCGCCGGAACGCTCATCTATTTTGTCGCCGACGAATGGCTGACGCGCGGCGAAGGCGCCGGCCGCGGAGCCTACTTCGCCTCCAAGGTCGCCTTCATCGTCTCCCTCGCCATCGCCGTCGCCCTCGACTTTGAAAGGCTGTTCTTTCTCATCATCATCGTGCCGCTGATCGTGCTCTTTTTCGTCTTCTTCGGCTTAATCAGCCGATGGGTGTACGCGCGCACGCGTTCGCCCCTCGTGGCCGGTCTCGCTAACGCCGTCGCGATTGCCTGGGCCATCGGCGTGGTGTTTCCGCTTGTCGCGGCTTAGCTCGGTCAGGCCAGTGCAAGCAGGTCCGGCCGCATGATCAGTGCCGCACCAATTCCAAGCAGCACGATCCCACCGATAAGGTGAGAATAGCGTGCATAAGTGCCCATCAAGCCGGACTGCTTGAGCGTGACCATCGCGAGGACAAAAATAAGCGCATCGTCCAGCATGAAGACGACGATGTAGAGCATGAGATAAGCGGTATAGGCCAATGGGCTCAAGTCGCTCATCGCGAGGATCTGCGTGTAGACCGCAGGGACTCCAGCCGAGCAAAGAAGTTCGATCATGTTGACCGCGATCGCCAGTCCCATGATCGACAGCAACGCCAGGACCGCCGAAGGCTCGGTCACGGCCGTTCGCAGCCGGTCCATCAACTTCGCCCGCGATCCTTGCGAAGTCACTTTGCAGACCGCCTCCGGATTGCGCCAGAACTCCGACAGATACCACCCGCCGGCGATCAGGGCGAAAATACCCACTCCCGTGCGCACGGCCGGCAGGGCGCCGATCAGGAGAAAGGCATTCAGCCAGGCTGCGAGAAACACGAGGTAGACAACGCCCGACGTCAGCAGAAACACTGATCCGTAAAGCCACATGCGGAATGGGTCACGCATCCCGATCAAGAGTCCGATCAGGAACACGAGAACCCACATGGCGCAGGGGTTGAAGCCGTCGATCGCGGCCAGCACCACAGTGAGCACCGGCAGCGATAGGCCTTGCAAGGAGATATCGCCCAGACCCGGAATGGACACCGACTCCGGCACTGACGGACGCTGTACGCCCTTACGGATTGGCTCCGGTGGAGCGGCTGGCTCGTCGTGTGAAAGCCCCTGCTGCGCCAAATGCGAAGCCGCTGGATCGCGACACGCTTTTTCAAAGCATGACCGGACGGCCTCTTCAATTTGGGCGCCGCTCGTGGCGTCATCGCCGTACCCGACAAAAACACTCTCGCCCGCAACGATCATCGGCACACCCGGTGGGTCGTTCCCATGCTCGCGACTGAGTGCCGTGAAAGCACGCTCGATCCGTTCGTTCTCTGTCAGTTCGAAGGACTGCAATCGCACACGGGGCTCGCGCTGCGCGAGAGCAGAAAGAAACCGCCGCGCGTTAGCGCAATGCGGACAGCCCGTAGTATAAAACAGCGTGATCGAGATTCGTTTGTGGTCTGCCGTCGAGGGCGAAGGCTCCGCGCGTACACCTGTCAGCGTCAGCGTCAGCGCCAATCCGATGAGGAATGCAAGCAGCGTACAGTTTCTGTGTCGGTGCATGCCTCAAGAACACAAAAACCGTTCGTGTGCGCTTTGACTTCGCTCAATTCAACGCCCGCGCATTCGGTCGAGCGCATTCTGCAGAATGATGGTCGCAGCCAGCTTGTCGATCACTTCCGCCCGCCGCTTGCGCGTCTGATCGGCGGAGATCAGCATCCGCTCCGCTTCAGCCGTCGTCAGCCGTTCGTCCCACAAGAGGATCGGCAGTGGCGACAGCTTGTTGAGATTACGCGCCAGCGCCCGCGTGGATTGCGCACGCGGACCCTCGGTGCCGTCGAGATTGATCGGCAGCCCGAGCACCAACCCCGCGATCTTGTGTTCCGCGCAGATCTCCAGCAGCCGCGCCGCGTCGGCTGTGAACTTCGTCTTCTTGATCGTCTCCAGCGGCGAAGCAATGCCTCTGTTCACGTCCGACAGCGCAAGCCCGAGCGTCTTCGTCCCTGCGTCGATGCCGATCAGGCGCTGCCCCGGCGGCAGAACACTGAAAAACGCCACGACGTCTTGGAACGTCGTACCGTTCACGGGCTTGTCGGCTTCATCTGCGGTCACGAAGGTGTCCAGGGCGGGTTGAAAGCTGCGATCCGCTCTTTATAGAAAGCCGTTCCCGAAGTCTCTGCTCAAACGGACCCCACACGCGCCTGCGCAGTGTGGGCCACAACGGAGAATGTGCATGAAACTCACCTGGCTCGGACATTCGGCCTTCCGCATCGAGACCGGCAGCAGCGTGGTGCTCCTTGATCCGTTTCTCAAGGGCAACCCCACATTCCAGAATTCCGGGCTCGATTGGGACACGGTCACCTCCGGCGTCACGCACGTCGCGCTGACCCACGGCCACGACGACCACATCGGCGATACCGCTGAAATCTGTAAACAAACCGGCGCCACCCTTTTCGCCGTCTATGAACTCGCAGTCCATCTGGCTGGCCAGGGCGTCGAGAACTACGAGCCGATGAATACCGGCGGGACCGTCTGCGCGCAGGATTTCGGCCTCACCTTTGTTGACGCCAAGCATTCCTCTTCGTCGGGCGGCGTTTATCTCGGCAACCCCTGCGGCGTCGTGCTGGACACCCGCGAAGGTCGAAAGGTCCTCCACATGGGCGATACCAACATATTCCCCGGCATGGCCCTGATCAACGAGATCCACCAGCCGGACATCGGCATCGTGCCTATCGGCGACCGCTTCACAATGGGCGCCCGCACGGCCGCTCTCGCCTGCCGCAAGTTCTTCAACTTCAAAACTGTCATCCCCTGCCATTACGGTACGTTCGGCCTCATCGCCCCGAACGCCGACGCTTTCATCAGCGAAATGAAGCCGGATCCGGTCACCGTCCCGAAGGTCGGCGAGGTGCTCACTCTCTGATCCGGGTGCGCCAGAAATGGCTATCTGCAACTCGACCCTGAGCCGACTCCCTGCACCACGGTTGCGCCCGCGCCGCAAAGGGCGTTAAGACAACGCCGGCTGGGTGATCCGCCATTTTACGGCATCGCCCGCCCACTTCCAGGGGACATCCATGCAGGTCGACGAAGCGACGGTCCAGCGCATTGCCCGTCTCGCGCGCATCAAGGTGACGGCCGAGGAGGCCAAGGCTCTTGAAAAGGAGCTGTCCGGCATCCTGAACTGGGTTGAGCAACTGGATGAAGTCGATACGTCGGCTGTCGAACCCATGACGCGTGTCGTCCCCGTCGCGCTGCCGAAGCGCACGGATGAAGTGACCGACGGCGATATCCCCGATCAGGTGACCAAGAACGCCCCCCAGACCGAGGACCACTTCTTCGTTGTTCCAAAAGTCGTCGAATGATCATCAACGCTTGAGGTCAGTCATGCTCAGACTTTCCGCTCTGTCATTCGTCTCGACCCTCGCGGGCGTCCTTTTGCTGTCTCACCCCTCAGCTGCCGAAAACGAGGTGCGCGCTGATTTCATTTCCGGCGTCTTCGCCAAGGAAGGGCTCTGCAAAAAGGTGGAAGCCATCAAGGCGGGCGGTCCGAAGAACATCGACACGGTGACGGAAACGCTCACGCCCGACGGCTTCCGCTCCTGGGAAGGCAACTGCAACTTCCTCACGATCACTGAAAAGGAAAAAGGCCGTTCCTACGAGGCGAAGATGCAATGCATCGAAGGCCCTGAGGAATGGATCGAGACAAACACGTTCGACCTCGATTCTTCGGGCAGCATCATCACCGTCTGGATTGAAGGCGAAAAGCACCAATATGTGAAGTGCGGCAGCGGAAAAGGAAACTAGCGCTTTGACGGATCTGACAACGCTGACGCTGGCCGAAGCCCTCGACGGGCTGAAGAAAAAGTCGTTCACCGCCACCGAACTGACCGAAGCTTTCATTAGGGCCATCGAGACCGGCAACGGCGCACTCAATGCTTATGTGCTGCCGACGCCCGAGCATGCGCTCGCCCAGGCCAAAATCTCCGACGAACGCCTCGCCACGGATGACCCGCGCCCGCTCGAGGGCATTCCGCTCGGCCACAAGGACCTCTTCTGCACCAACGGCGTCCGCACGACAGCCTGCTCCAGAATCCTCGGCAATTTCGTGCCGACCTATGAATCGTCCGTCGGCGCCAATCTTTGGAATGCCGGCGCCGTCATGCTCGGCAAACTCAACAACGACGAATTCGCCATGGGCTCGTCGAACGAGACGAGCGCCTTCGGCCCCGTCGTCTCGCCCTGGCGCCGTAAGGGTAAGGACGGCCAGTTGACGGACGCGAAACTCGTCCCGGGCGGATCGTCAGGTGGTTCCTCTGCCGCCGTCGCAGCGAGCCTCTGCCTGGGGGCCACGGCAACCGATACCGGCGGCTCGATCCGCCAGCCTGCGGCGCTGACCGGCACTGTCGGCATCAAACCCACCTATGGCCGCTGTTCGCGCTGGGGGATTGTCGCCTTCGCCTCGTCGCTGGATCAGGCGGGGCCCATTGCCAAAACCGTGGAAGACGCGGCCCTCATGCTCGGCGCAATGGCGGGCTACGATCCCAAGGATTCCACCTGTGTCGATACCCCTGTTCCTGATTACGCCGCCCAGATGCGCGAAGGCGTGAAGGGTCTGCGCGTCGGCGTGCCCAAGGAATATCGCGTTGAGGGGATGTCGAAAGAGATCGAGGCTCTCTGGCAGCAGGGCATCCAGTGGCTGAGGGATGCCGGCGCCTCGATCCACGAAATCTCTTTACCGCACACGAAGTACGCGTTGCCGGCGTATTACATCGTTGCGCCTGCCGAAGCCTCGTCCAACCTCGCCCGCTATGACGGCGTTCGATACGGCCTGCGCGTCCCCGGCAAGGACGTCGTCGACATGTATTCGCAAACGCGCGCTGCCGGCTTCGGCAAGGAAGTCCGGCGCCGCGTGCTCATCGGCACCTACGTTCTCTCCGCCGGCTACTACGATGCCTACTATCTCAAGGCCCAGAAAGTGCGCACCCTCATCAAGCGCGACTTCGATGAAGCGTGGAATACAGTCGATGTGGTCCTGACGCCGACAACGCCGTCGCCTGCCTTCGCCTTCGGCGAAAAGACCGGTGACCCGCTCGCCATGTACCTGGAAGATATCTTCACCGTGACGGTCAACATGGCTGGTCTCCCCGGCATGTCGGTGCCCGCGGGCCTCTCTTCCGAAGGCACGCCGCTCGGCTTGCAGTTCATCGGCAGGCCGTTCGACGAAGGCACGCTGTTCCGCGCCGGCAAAGTCATCGAGGACGCCGCCGGTCGCTTTGCGCCTCCGCAGGCGTGGTGGCACTCAGCATCGACGGGGCGCTGAAGATGGATCCGAAACGCCCATGGGAATGTGCGGACATGAGCCACGTCCGCGAAGAAATCGACCGTATTGATCGCGAGCTCGTCGATCTCATCGCCGAGCGTTTCGGCTATGTCGATCGCGCCTGGCAGCTGAAGCTGAAATCGGCCGAAGGCGCCGTTGTGCCCTGGCGCATCCAGCAGGTCATCGACAAAGTTCGCCTGCAAGCAACCGAGAAGGGCGTCTCGCCTGATTTATGCGAAGCTCTGTGGCGGCAAATGATTGGCTGGTTCATCCAGTACGAGGAAGAGAACCTGCGCAAGCAGACGGAAGGCAACGGAGGCAAGGGCGCGTGATCGACATCAATCCGTTCGATCCGCAGACCGTGGTCCTGCTCGGTGCGCTAAATCCGGTCACGATCCTCGTCGCCTTTCTGCTCGGCCGCAAGGCGGACCAGTGGCAGAAAATCCCGGTCGCCGCATTCGCGGGCGCCTTCGCGGGCTTCCTGCTCTACTGGCTCGCGGCAACCGTCGGGATCTTCAGCATCCATGCACTCGGTGGTGAAGCCGGCATGCTGCTCGTCGGCTTCGTCTCTGGCCTCATCTGGGCCCTCGTCGGATACTTCATCTTCCCGGCGAAGAAGGCCGCGCCCTGACGCACGGCTCTCCTGCGGCAAGCTACTGCGTCGCCATCTCAGCGGGGGCCTTCGCCAGTTCTTGTTCGACGGCGGCCACCAGTTCCTGAGAGTCGGGCGCGTAGCCCGAGTAGAAAGACTTCACGACCCGGCCATCACGCCCAACGAGATACTTGTGGAAGTTCCAGCCGGGGGCTGACTTCGCTCCGAGCGTCTCGACGACCCACTTGTAGAACGGATGCGCGGCTGCACCGGTCACCGGCACCTTCTCCGTCAGTGGAAAGGTAATGCCGAACGCACCCTCGCAGAAATCCTTGATTTCCTTGGTCGAGCCCGGCTCCTGTCCGCCAAAATCGTTGGACGGCACCCCGACCACCACGAGGCCTTTCGCCTCATACTTTTCGTAGAGCGCCTGCAACCCCTTGTACTGCTGAGTAAACCCGCAGAACGAGGCCGTGTTCACCACGAGCAAAGCCTTGCCCTTGTAGGCCGAGAGCGGCATCGGCTTGCCGTCGATAGACGTGAAGGAAAAGTCGTGGGCGCTCCCCTTCTGTTCGGCCTCAGTGGCGGTGACAGCGGAGGCGGTGGTGGCGAGAAGGGTCATGGAAAAAGCCTTGAGAGCCAGCGAGCGCAGCATCGGGCGAGCCTTTCTTGCAAATGCCCTTCTTCTACGCACTCAGCGGTCCGGAGGATCAAAGGTAAGAGAACCGCCGATCTGATGCCTGTCAGCGCGCCGAGGCTTCGCGAGCGGGTACAGCCTCTCCTGAAGGCGGGCACAACTCCCGTGCCTTGGCGAGAGCCGCCGTCTGGTCGTGGAAGGCCCCGATCGACCGGCCGCCTGGCGCTCGTGCACGGATATAGCTGTCGGTCATGCTGCTCTCGAACCCGTCGAGCACGGTCAAGGCGGTGTACTCGGTTCGGCCCTGGGCATCGTGCCGGATCAACACCGTGGCGCTGCCGCCATAGGATGCGGTCTGGATCAGGCAGGCTCCCGAAGCCTCGTCGGAAAGCGGCTCAGGGCGGTCGCCCGATGGCGCTGGACGCGCCGGCCGCGCGGCGGCGGCCTCGATCGGTCTTGCCTTCATGGCTGGCGGCTTGGCTGGTCTTTGCGCGACCTCTTCCGGCGGAGCGACATCCGGGTTCGGACACTGCTGCTTGCGGAACTGATCAGCAACCCATTCGATCGACGTCCCATACTTGGGATCGACCGCCCATCGCCTCGCCAGATCGGAGAACCGCACGTTGCGCTTCAGCCCAAGCGACGCCTCGATAATGTCGTCCTGCTTCAGTTGCGTGCGAGGTGCCACCGGGCTCGCCAGCCGTTCGCCGGAATAGGCGACCAGATGCTGGATCTGCGCCAGCACGCCCGTCTTCACGTCGGGGAATCGATCGCCCGGCACGCCGCCGCCCGTCGTCCCGATCCCTGCGAAGTTGTGTTGATCCGGATGCACGTCGCCCATTTTCCCGTTGGGCTGCCGGTAGGTCAGAAAGTTCGTCTCGATCGCCATTTGGAAGAAGGCGTAATCCCAACGCACGCGCCAGGCTTCGCCCCAATATTTGTACCAGCGTGCGATATCGCGGTAGCGCGGATCGGGCCGCGGATTACGGCTCTTCAGAAACGCCATCAGCCGGTCCGGCGTGACGCACCGAGGAACAGGGTTCGTGGCGGAGGTTCGGATTTCAGGGAGCGCGGGTTTGGCTGCTTGCGCCACGCTTGTCAGCGCAACGGTCATCGACGCCAGCGAAACAACGACTAACCGGAGAGGACGGCACATCATGCGGGCAATCCTCTCCGCGAGGGCACTGGCCTAGATCAACAACAACAACGGCTAAGTGCGCTCAACCTTCCGGGCAGAGCTCGAACGCTTTGTCGAGGGCCTGCGTCGACGATCCGAATTCAGCCACCATCTCGCCGCCCTTGGCATAGGCACTGATGTAAGCTTCCGCTTCCTTCTTCTCCGCGCCCTCGTTCACGTCGAGAACCGTGTAATTCGTGGCGCCCGCTGCTGCCGCCTTGATGATGATCGCTTTTTCCCCGCCGTAGCTTGCGGTCCACACCCGGCAACTCGCGGATTTCGCTGCGGACTCCTTAGCCTTGCTTGCCGTCGCTGCGCCAGCCACGCTCGTGAGAGAAGCAGTATCGACCTTGGCCGTGTCGCTCTCGGGCGGCAGACCGTTTGTTGCAGTCTCAGCCGCTGCGTCTGGCGTTGCATTCAAGATCTTCACGCTCGGCGATGGACCGGCCGTCGCGGCCGGCGCCGTGACAGCGGCAGCCTTCACGAGTTCACCCGCACCGAGGCCGGAACGAGTCGGAACATCGCCGGAGGCGCGCGCCTCTGCGATCGCCTTTTTGGCGAGTTCAGCGCCCTTTCCGGCCGGCACGACATTGGTTTTCTCGACTTTGGCGATCGATACGGTGCTGCTCTTCTGACCCTTGCGAGCCTCGGCAACGAGTTCAGGACGGGGATCGGCCTCCTTGCACGTGCCGTCGTAGAAGGACTCCGCGATGCCGGAAATATCGCGCGTGTAAGCGCGGCTCGTCGGCGCCCACTTCTTGGCCAGATGCGCGTAGGTGATCGGTGTCTTGATCGTCTTCTGCCAGTCGTCGAGCACGCCCCAGTTCTGGATGTTGCGCGTCCGCTCAGCCACCGGATTTTCAATCTTCTCGCCGCCGTACATCAGGACGTGCTGAAGGTGCGCGCGCACGCCGGTGGAAACATCGGGAAACGACTCGCCGCGCGCGCCTTTGCCCGTCGCGCCCAGGCCTGCGAAATTGTTCTGCTCAGGCTTCACGTCACCCGTGTAGGTCAGGTTGCCGGTTTCCAGCATCATCTGAAAGAAGGCGTAGTCCCAACGAACGCCGAGGTCTTCGCCATGGCGCATATATTCGGTCGCAAGGCCCTCGTAGCGATCGGAGAGTTTGCTGTTGCGGCTCTGCAGAAAGGCCTGCAGGCGGCCCGGCGTGGCGCAGGCGGGAACGGCGTTTGCAGCGGTGGCCTTGATGCCGGGTAAGTCGGCTGCGGCGGCAGGATAAGAGAGGGCGGGGATCAGCAGGGTCGCAACTGCGGCGTAAGTCGCTCCAGCGAGGGCTCTCATGTTTTTTTCCGTTCTATACGCGGCACCCCGACTAGGGCACCCAACACAACCAACCGTTCCTAAAGGTTTAACCTTAAAGTCCGGTAAACGAGGGGCCCGCACGGCATACTCTTCGTCGCTGACCTTTGCGGCGTCAGTTAGGGCAGGCGGCGGAGGAATTGTGGCGAGAGTCTCCCGCTCGCGGCGGCCGGCTCCGCGCCAGCGGAGTCGCCACGAGCAACCAACAACAAGTCGCTATGAGCAACCATCAAGAGCTACGAGCCACTACCCTTCCGCTCGTGGCGGCCGGCTCCCCGCAGGGGAGTCGCCACGAGCAACCATCAAGAGTCGCCACGAGCCAATAGAGACTCCCTATTATGCTCGCTCTCACTCCACGTCAAATGCTGCCCCCCATCGAGCGCGATCATCTGACCCGTCATCGCCGGCGCCTCCAGGATGAACCGAACGGCGGCCGCGATTTCTGCCGTTGTCGGCCCGCGTTTGAGCAACGTCGATTGAACCTCGGCGGCGAAATCCGCATCCGTCTGGTGAATGCTCTGCAACACCGGCCCCGGCCCGATGGCGTTCACGCGCACACGCGGCGCCAGCGCCTGCGCCAGCGTGCGGGTCGCCGTCCAGAGCCCCGCCTTGGACAGGGTGTAAGAAAAGAACTCCGGCGTCAGCTTCCAGACGCGCTGATCAATGATGTTGATGATGTTTCCTCCCGCCCCCTCAGGCAGGTGCCGGACCATCTGCTGGGCGAGAAACACCGGTGCCCGCAAATTGATGTCCAGGTGCGCATTCCAACTCGCCAGCGTCGTCGAGACCACCGAATCCGGCTGAAACTCGCTCGCATTGTTGACGAGCACCGTCGGCGCCCCGAGCGCTTCGCAACACGCCGGCACAAGCCGTTCCACATCTTCAGGTTTTGCCAAGTCGCCGGGAAGCGCCGCGGCGCGGGCGCCGAGCCCACGGATTTCGTCGACGACGGCCTCGGCAGCCTCCCGCGACTGTCGATAATGAATGGCGACGTCAAACCCCCGGACAGCCAGATCGAGCGCGATGGCGCGACCGATGCGGCGCGCCGCGCCGGTGATGAGAACAAGCGGACGATGGGGGGAAGGCATCGAGGAAATCCAAGGAATCAGAGACGCGATTCTCAATCAATCAGCCGAATTCACCAGTCTACGTGAAATGCGATCGTGGAGATGACTGAACTCTGCTGCTGCATTCTTGATCTTTTGGCTGATGTTTGGAGCACGGCGCGACAAATCCTCCGGGCAGGCTGCGCAAAAAATGAGCAATAGTTGGAGTTAATTTCATCATAAAATTATCAACGTTGCCAATCAGATACACGGTCATGTCAACCCCCGCGACGAAGCCACTGTTTTCTTGATGGAGCGCAGTCTTTCCTGTTTCTTCAAATCAAGCCAGATCGCGTGGTCCATCTCCGAACCCCTCAGTTCGGACGGATCGTGGGATCACCGATACACAGCATGACGGGGGTTTCCAGGATGAACACGTTTACGAAATTTATGGGCGCGGCGGCCGCATCGCTCGCACTGGCTACGGCAGCGGCCCCGGCGCACGCTGAAGATGAGTTCGGCTATTCGATCACGATCGGCGGCACCAGCGACTACGTTTTCCGCGGCTTCTCGAACTCGAACCGCGACCCCGCCGTTCAGGGCTCTTTCGATATGACCTACGGTATCTGGTACGCTGGCATCTGGGCCTCGAACACCGATTACCCGAACTTCGGGGGGCCCTGCTCGGTCGATGGAAACTTTGATGATTGCGATAACATTGGCGAGATCGGCCCGGGCGAAGTTGACTACTACATTGGCGTTAAGCCTGTCTGGGGACCCGTCACATTCGACCTTGCCATCCTTTACTACACCTTCCCGGGTCAGAACGGCGACTCCTTCGATGGCGACTACTTCGAACTGAAGGGCGGCGCGAGTGTCTCGCCTGTCAAGGACCTCACGCTAACCGTCAATAACTACTATGCCTGGGACTTCCAGTGGGAATCCGGAGAAGTTTACACGATTGAGGGCATTGCAAGCTATGCGTTGCCGTCATGGGGAATGTTCTCGCCGACGATCAGTGGAACCTTCGGTTCACAGTGGGGCTTCGACGATCGCTACATCGCCTTCGCGAACGCTTGGGGCGATGACGAATACCAGTGGTGGAACGCCGGTCTGTCTCTGACCGTCGAGAAGTTCACGATGGACTTCCGCTACTGGGACACGGCGCTGTCGGACGCCGCCGACGCGGGCTGTGACTTCAATTCCAGCAATGCGTCCAGCTTCCAGTGCGGCCCACCTTTGTCTTCTCGGCCAAGGTCACGCTGCCCTAGTCACTGCGCTACTTTCGCAACATAGAGATCGGGGCCCCACGTGGGTCCCGATCTTTTTTATTTTGACGACAACGAGTTAGCGGAACTTCATCGAAAGAGTGACTGCCCGTTAAATGATCAGACATCGCACAAAAATGTTGCAGTTTGGCGACGATCACTTTTCAAAATAGCTATGGTCGTTATCATGTGATTGCTGAACATTCCCCAATCGCGTTCACTGACTGTGGGTGGACTCGGCGCTGTGCGCGAAAATGGGGGCAGGCTTCAAGCCTGAGCAGTCATGAAATGGTTTTCAACTTCGGCTTTGGCTGGCGCGGTCTCGATCGCCGCGATTGCCGCCATCGCCGCTCCGGCAGCAGCTGACGGCTATGCCGTCGAATCCGCTGCCGCCGCTCCGGCAGCAACTGAAGATCGCGAATTCAGTTGGTCGATCACGGTTGGCGGAACATCTGACTACGTCTTCCGCGGCGTCTCGCTGACAAGCGGCGATCCGGCGGCGCAGGGCTCGATCGATGCCAGCTACGGGATTTTCTACGCCGGCGCCTGGGCGTCCAACGTCGATGGTGACGGATATGAGCCCTGGGAACTAGACCTCTACGCCGGTCTGGGGTCCGGTCACCTTTGACTTCGGCATCGTGGGCTACCTCTACCCGGCGGCAGAAAATAGCTTCGACTATTATGAATTGAAAGCCGGCGCCTCCATGGAGATCGTGAAGAACCTCACGGCAGCCGCCACCTTTTGGTATGTCCCTGATCAGGAGAACGCCCCCGACGTCTGGACCATCGAAGGCGGTCTGACCTACACGTTGGCAACCGTTGGCATTTTCGAGCCCTCGGTCAGCGGCTTGATCGGCTATACTGAAGACAGCGATGGGACCGGATGGCTCTACGGTCAGAATAGCTATACTTACTGGAATGCTGGACTGACGCTTGCCGTCGAAAAATTTGCGATGGATTTCCGTTACTGGGACACCGATGCCGACCAAGAGCTAGCGCTTACCTCTGGTCCTCAGTACCGCACGGATGAGCGCTTCGTCTTTACCGCCAAGGTGACGCTGCCCTAATTCGGCGCACGACCATCAGACGGAAAACGGGACCCTTGCGGTCCCGTTTTTGTTTGCGGCCTCGACCGAGCCCAAATCGGCCGCGTCACGAGAGCGTCACGCCGACGTCAAACGGCCGTTATGCTTTTGTCCTAAGGAGAAGCAGCCGGCGGATGTCCGGCCCGCTCTCGCACCGCACGCCCTCTCCGCGGTTGGGAACGGCAGCAGTTAGAGGCCGGCCGGAGCAGAAACGGGTGTGCCCCCGCAGCCCGAACTCCGCGCCAGCTGGCCTCGTTTGCTGCTCAGGTACTGTCTTCTGATGCCACAGTCCCCTGAAAACGCACGCATCGTCTTGATCACCGCCGCCCGCCCCCGCTAACTCGGGCTCAGCGAGGGCAAAAGTGATTCTGACGATCCTTATCTTCGTTGCGATGACGGTGGCGGTGGCGGCTTTTGGGCTTGCGCCGCACATCGGCGAAGGCCGCATCATCTATCCCGCGGCACCGGATCGGCCTGTCCCTTTCGGGTACCAGATGGCTTGGCTCGCCATCCGCACGCGCGATCAGACTGCGGTGATCGAGGCTCTGGACCTCCACGACATCCAGCCGTGCAACTGGAACTCCGGCATCGGCTCCGTTTACGACGCGCGGCTCGGCCAGAACCATGTCTTTGTATCTCCGCCGGTCAATGGCTGGACGTTCGTCGTCGGCCTTCCTCTCCCGCAACCCTTGGGCCGGTCGTTCGCCGACAAAGCCACCCCGCTGATCATGGATTTGGGCCGCCGCTTCGCAGAGGTGCAGCTGTTCATCGCATTTCCGCCCGTCGATTTGTTTGCTTGGGCGCGCGTAATCGACGGTCGCCTCGTGCGTGCTTTCGCGATCGGCGACGAGGGCATCATCTGGAATCGGGGTAAGACGACAAAGGAAGAGCGGGCACTTGGCCTGAAGTTGTTTGAATTGCGTGGCGTGCGCGATCGCCGTGGCGATGCCGGCGGCCCGCTGATCTTGCATCCGACCGAGGGTCACGTGATGCAGGTCGCCCGCAAGTGGAGTATCGACCCAACCTCGCTCGGCTCGAAGTCCACCGCCGAAGCCATGGGCGTCATCGCGCGGGCACCCGTCCACTGGCGTGTCGAGCGCCTGCGCAAGTCCGCTTAGGCGCGCCCCGAGCAGAGATTTCGCTCAGTTGAAGATCGCGGCGATATCCCTGTCCATCGTCTCGACCTGACGGTTCCGGCGGACATCGCTCAGGTTCACGATTTCAGCGCTTGTCCGGCGGGAGTGGGTGGCCAGACGTTTGAGAACAACGCCCGGCGTGACCGCACGCGCCGATTTCAAGTGCGGTGCAGGCGACATCGCGGCCTTGCGGCACGAGCGGCTGGTCGGAGAATTCAATCGCTGCACGCTCTGGAGGCGCGCTGCCAGGTGCCGCGTCGAAGGCTTTTGAATGGTGGACGCCGTCTCGCCGGACCGTCTGAGAAAAGCAACGGGAGCGGCTGGCAAAGGATTGGTTTGCGCGAGAGTTTCCGACTCGGGGTTGGGAAACGTCAGAACCACAGCTCCGCCGGAACCCTCGGTCTCCGGCCGCCAGAACACGCGCAAGATGCGCGTCAAAAACCCCAACATAATGCCAGTCCTCATGCCCACGGACATCATGTCCGCCGTCGAACAATGACGTGTTATGACTAATGCGAGGTTAAGGCCTGAGGCGTGAAGTCGGGTCGAATGGCCAGCGGTAAAGGCTCAGCGCAGGCTTGTGGCCGAGCCTGCCGCCGGGCCCAACGCCAGATCATCCTTGGTGCCGATGCCAGCATTCAAATGGTGAAACGTGCCCACCAGACACGGCCCTGGTCGCGTCTCGCCTGACGCCCGGTGCCGGATGAGGGCAACGCAGCCGGCAGAATTGATCTTGCGAACGCTTCCGGTCTCCAGCGCGTTAGGCTTTGTCCGAGTCTGGGATGATGCAGCCAAACTCGGTCGGCTGCCGTCCTCGACGCCCGTGACCGCCATGTTGATTAGGCTCCAGAAGCCGACCAGATGCCAGAACACGATCCCCGCAATGAAGCCGCCGCCCGCCCACAGCATGGGCATACGTCCTGGCCAGCCACTGGATGCGCGTGCGCCTCGAATCATGTGGCGAGTGTGAAGCGTCTAGCCGTGACGCGACAAGTGCGCGTTCGGCCCATGACGCTAAACCGGCACCCTCTCCACAATACGCTTTGTCTGCCTCAGCGCGGGCCGGGCAGAGGCGATGGCCGCGGAGTGGCCTGCACGCCCTCCTCCCTTCTCGTCGAGCGTACGGGTGGCACCGCGATTTCGCTCGCCGAACATAGTTTTCGCTCAGCTTCGTTTTGCCCGCACGCGATGGGTTTGCCGTCCTTTGAAAAACAGATGCGGATTTCGCTGAGCCGCGCCCGGTTGCCACGCCCGCACGCCACCGCGATGTGCTCCGGCCTGAGGCCCGGATTGGCTGCCACGAACGCCCGCTTGACATCCCGCGGCTCAAAGTACTGCGTCTCGAATGGATTGACGAAGTCGGCGGGGATGCGAATTGACGTGAACAACTGTCGCGACAGTTGGAAGTAGCCTTGCACGTCGAGTCCCGAGCACGTTCCATGTTTGCGGTATTCGTGGATGACCAGTCCACGGCTCGGCATGATGTCCAGCATCCCACTGATGACCGCATCAGGAACGAATGGTCGCCGCGGTGTCCGGCAATCCTGTGGCCAGCCCTTGGTGTACTGAGGCCATAAGCCATGCAGCACGAACGCGTAGCGCTTGCCGTCGCTTCGGTTGCACTGAAAGTCGTCGTCAGCGGCCTCCGGCAGCGAGCAATGCGTCGGGCTCCACGACAGGACCAGCGCATAGTAATCGAACTTGCCGGCGACATGTTCGCGGGTGTCGCGCCCGCTGTCGTCCCAACGCAGTTGAGCCCACGCCGCGCCCGCCGTCAAAAGGGCAGCAGCACCTGCAAGAAGTGCAGTTCGGATAGGACGGGATGACATCGGCACGAGGCGGTGCTCCTTCAAGCGGCGCGGCACAGTAGCGGGGCGGCGCAAGAGCGCAAGAATTGCCCGGCGGAAGCCGCCCGTTTTCTATCCTTGAGAGTCGGCGAACGCCGCCAGAATACGCGCCCAACTCCGCGCCCCCTTCGTGAAGCTCGTCAGATTGTATTTTTCATTGGGGCTGTGGATGCGGTCGTCATCGAGACCGTATCCGACGAGCAGACTGTCCATGCCGAGCGCGTCCTTGAACGACGTGACGATCGGGATCGAACCGCCGCATCCCATCAACACGGCCGGCTTGCCCCACTCCGCTTCCAGCGCCGCAGCCGCCGCACGCACCGGCGCCGAAGACGTGTCGAACCCGACCGCCGCGCTCCCGCGCGTTCCGATGAACTCCACCGAGCAGTCCGGCGGCAGGTGCGCGCGAATGTGGTCTTGCAGCAGCTTGAGGCAGCGATCCGGATCCTGCCCCGGCACCAGTCGGCACGTGATCTTCACCGAAGCCTTCGACGGGATGACCGTTTTCGATCCCACGCCCTGGTATCCGCCGGTGATGCCGTTGAACTCCACCGTCGGACGCGCCCACAGTTGCTCGATCACGGAGCAGCCTTGTTCGCCCGCCGATCGGGTCAAGCCCACCCCGGCAAGAAAGGCATCCTCCGCCGTGCCCGACAGCGCACTCCACTGCGCCCGCTGCGCATCGGGCAACGGCACGATGCCATCGAGAAATCCCGGAATGACGATCCGGCCGCTGTCGTCGTGGATGGACGCGATCGCCTTGGCCAGCGCCCGGATCGGATTCACCGCCGGACCGCCGTACATCCCCGAATGCAAATCTCGCGACGGGCCCGTCACGATCGCTTCCGTGCCCGCCAGCCCCCGCAGCATCGTGGTGATCGCCGGCGTGTCCTTGTCCCACTGACCTGTATCGCACACGAGTACCAGATCGGCTTTGAGTTCGTCGCCCGAGTTCGCCAGAAACCCTGGCAGCGATGGCGATCCGCACTCTTCCTCGCCCTCGAGCATGACGGATACGGCGACCGGCAATGTACCAGCGACCTCCTTCCACGCCCGCGCCGCCTCGAAGAAGGTCATCAGCTGACCTTTGTTGTCCTGTGCACCGCGCGCGATGATGACCTTGCCGTTGCCCGGCTCCTCCGCGATGCGTGGTCCGAACGGCGAACTCGTCCAAAGCTCCAGAGGGTCGGCCGGCTGCACGTCGTAATGCCCGTAAAAGAGAACATGAGGCTGCCCCGGCGTCCGCGTCGGCCGATCATGGCCGACGACCATCGGATGCCCGGTCGTCTCTCGCACCGAGGCGTCGAATCCGATCTCGCGCAGGGTCGCCGCGCACCACTCCGCCGCCGTCCGGCACGACCCAGCAAACGCCGGATCGGTCGAGACACTGTCGATCCTGAGCAACTGGAACAGCCGGTCCAGTCCCGCCTCGCGGTTCTGGTCAAGTTTTTCGAGGACGGCGGGAAGATGCGAATTCATGGTGCTCTCGCAGTGGGTGGACACGTAGGATTGGCGTAACCATTCGCGGACGCAGCTACAAGGCGGCGGAACCCCGACTTTTGCGCTGGGTTGTGACCTGCTATGCCAGCATCCTGAGGCGATGTCGCGACGCCCAGGCGTCGCGATGATCGGGCACGCAACGTGGGGCCTGCGTGCGGGTCACATCAGCAGAAACGGGAGCGCGATGCCAGCTTGGGTCTATCGGTTCGGCCCCGAACATACGGATGGCCACGCGGGTCTCACCGATGAACTCGGCGGGAAGGGCGCCAATCTTGCCGAAATGGCCCGGCTGGGCCTCCCCGTCCCGCCCGGCTTCACGATCTCCACGCGAGTCTGCCGCCACTTTTTCGCCAACGGCGAAACCCTGCCCGAGGGACTTGAAGCCGACATACGCGAAGCCGTCGCCGCCACAGGCCGCGCGACTGGCGCCACCTTTGGTGATGCCACGAACCCGCTGCTTCTTGCGGTCCGCTCGGGCGCCGCCATCTCCATGCCCGGCATGATGGACACGATTCTTAACCTCGGCCTCAACGACGTCACGGTCGAGGGTCTCGCGCGCCGCTCGGGCGACGAGCGTTTCGCCTATGACAGCTACCGGCGCTTCATCGAAATGTACGGCGACGTGGTGCTCGGTGTCGATCACGGGCTGTTTGCCGATCTCCTCGACAACTTCAAGAATCTCAACGCACTCGCTTCCGATACGGAAGTCTCCGCTGCGCAATGGCGCGATATGATCACACGCTACAAGGATGCGATCCGTTCCGAAACCGGCGCCGACTTTCCGCAGGATACGAACGAGCAGCTGTGGGGAGCCATCAACGCAGTTTTGCGTTCCTGGCACAACGAGCGCGCGGAAAGTTACCGGCGGCTGCACGCCATAGCCGAAGACATGGGCACCGCCGTGACTGTGCAGGCTATGGTGTTCGGCAATCGCGGTGAAACCTCCGCCACCGGTGTCGCCTTCACGCGCAATCCGTCGACGGGCGAAAAGGAAATCTACGGCGAATACCTGCCGAACGCGCAAGGCGAAGACATCGTCGCCGGCACGCGCACGCCGCTGCGATTGACCGAAAAGGCCCGCGTCGAATTGAAAACCAAAGAGGCCTCGCTCGAAACCGCGATGCCGCACGCATTCGCGGAACTCAAAGATATCTTCGCCCGCCTGGAAGCGCACTACCGCGACATGCAGGACGTCGAGTTCACTATCCAGGAGAGCAAAGTCTGGATGCTCCAGACGCGGTCCGGCAAGCGCTCTGCCGAAGCCGCTTTGAAAATCGCCGTCGATCTGGTGCATGAAGAAATCATCTCGCGCGACGAAGCCGTGATGATGGTCGAGCCGGAAGCGCTGTCCCATCTCCTGCATCCGCGCATCGAACCCGACGCGAAGAAAGATCTTATCGCTCGCGGCCTTCCCGCCTCCCCCGGTGCAGCAACGGGTGAAATCGTCCTCACCTCGGACGAAGCCGAAGTGATGCGCGCCCAGGGTCGTCACGTCATTCTCGTCCGCGTCGAAACGAGCGCTGAAGACATCAATGGCATGAGCGCGTCAGTCGGCGTGTTGACACAACGCGGTGGCCTCACCAGTCATGCCGCCGTCGTCGCGCGCAGCATGGGCTTGCCCTGTATTGCCGGAGCCGGTGCGATGCGGATCGATCTCGAAAAAGGCACCGTCCGCACGGCCACACGCACCTTCAGTCGCGGCGACGTCATCACGATCGACGGCACCACCGGCGAAGTCCTCGCCGGCGCCGTGCCGATGAAACAGCCCGAACTGTCGGACGACTTCGCAACCCTCATTGCCTGGGCCGATACGTTCCGCGGTCTCAAGGTCCGCGCCAACGCCGATACACCGCGGGACACCCTTCAGGCCCGCAAACTCGGTGCCGAAGGAATTGGGCTCTGTCGCACCGAACATATGTTCTTCGACGCGTCTCGTATCCTCGCCATGCGCGAAATGATCTGCGCGAACGACGAGAAAGGCCGCCGCGCGGCGCTCGCCAAAATCCTGCCCATGCAGCGCTCGGACTTTGTCGAACTCTTCCGCATCATGGATGGCGACCCTGTCACGATCCGTCTGCTCGACCCGCCGCTGCATGAGTTTCTGCCGCGTCACGACAGTGAACTCGAGCCGATTGCCTCGGCCCTCGGCATTACGCTGGATCGTCTCAAAACACGCATCGCCGAATTGTCTGAATTCAATCCCATGCTCGGCTTCCGCGGCTGCCGTCTTGCCATCCGCTATCCCGAAATCACTGAAATGCAGGCGCGTGCCATATTCGAAGCCGCCATCGAGGCGGAAAAGGAACTCGGCCATCCCGTCAATCCTGAAATCATGATCCCACTCGTCGCCTATCGCCGCGAGTTCGACATCCTGGCCGACGTGATCCGCTCGATAGCCGAGAAGATCCAAGCCGATACCGGGCACCGCCTCGTCTATCAGATCGGCACGATGATCGAACTGCCGCGCGCAGCCCTGCGTGCAAAGGAATTGAGCGAAGGTCCGAACGGTGCGGAGTTCTTCTCCTTCGGCACCAACGATCTGACGCAGACCTGCCTCGGGCTTTCTCGCGACGACGCGGCGCCCATTCTCTCCAACTACGCCGGCAAAGGGATCTTTGAGCGAGATCCGTTCGTCTCTATTGACGAAGGCGGCGTCGGTGAATTGATCCGCATCGGCGTCACGGGAGGTCGCGCCGGTCGCGCAGGTCTAAAAATTGGGATCTGCGGCGAACATGGCGGTGACGCTCACTCCGTCGCCTTCTTCCACGAACTCGGCCTCGACTACGTCTCCTGCTCGCCCTTCCGCGTCCCGATCGCGCGGCTGGCGGCCGCACGCGCCGCCATCACCGCACGGCGCCGTGGCGCAAGCTGATCTGAAGTTCAGAGAAGGCTGCGGTCGGGATCACCATCGTCGCCGAGACGCCGACGCGCTGGCGGCGGTCCGGGATTCTTTGGCGTGAGGAGGATCGCGATTACGAACGGGGGAAACACGAAGCACCACGCCGCCCAAGAGGAGTAGTCTCGGTTCTTCATCGCGGCCAGCGTCCCGCCGATGACTGCCGAAACGATCGCTGTCAGTCCCCAAATGACGATATAGGTCATGGTGTCTTTGCTCCGCCTCGGTGGCGGTTCCTCATTCACCCGGCCAACGGTTAGTCATGCACTTGGGTGATGATTGCGGCAAAAGCAAGCTGCCTGATCCGTTAACGCCGCCCCACCAGCTTTCGTTGCCACCCCGGCCTAGCTTTCAAAATCGAGCCCCAGGTCGAGCACCGAGGCCGAGTGCGTGAGGGCGCCAACGGAGATCAGGTCCACACCGCTATCCGCGATCGCGCGGACAGTCGTCAAATTAACTCCGCCCGACGCCTCCGTGAGAACCCTGCCGTCCACCATCTTCACCGCTTTTGCGAGCGTATCCGGTGCCATGTTGTCGAGCAGCACCGCGTCAACTTGGTGGTCCAGGACCAGCGCCAACTGATCGAGCGTATCGACCTCCACCTCGATTTTCACCATGTGCCCGGCGGAGGCGCGCGCGCGCGCGATGGCCGTCTCCACGCCACCCGCGGCGACGATGTGATTGTCCTTGATCAGGATGGCATCAAAGAGCCCCGTGCGATGGTTCTGCCCGCCCCCGCAGCGCACCGCATACTTCTCGAAGGCGCGCAGCCCCGGCGTCGTCTTGCGCGTATCGGCAATCCCCGCCTTCGTCCCTGCAATCGCATCCACATAGCGCCGTGTCAGCGACGCGATTCCACTCAGCCGGCCAAGATAATTCAGCGCGACCCGCTCGCCCGTGAGGATCGCGCGCGCGTTCCCCGAGATGCGCGCAACCACGTCGCCCTTATCGACGCGATCGCCATCCGTTTTGACGCGTTCAAAGCGCACGCTCGGATCCATCGCCGCAAACGCGGCCTCGGCCAGATCCAGCCCCGCGATGACGCCTGCCTGCCGCGACGCGATCACCGCGTCGGCACGCGCATCAGCGTCAACGGTCGCATCTGTCGTGAGATCACCGGCAAGTCCCAGATCTTCCGCAAGCGCGTCCGCTACTGCGCGCGCGACGAGCGCCTTCGGCAATCGCGGAAGGCTCACAGCGACATCTCCAGCGCCACGCGCGCCCGCCTTGGCTTAGAAAGACCCGCCTCGATCATCTGCAGATCATCGAGTGTTACGAATGTCCTCTTTGCAAGCCGCGCCTGAGCCTCGGGATAATCGCTGCGGTAGTGCCCGCCACGGCTTTCCTTGCGGGCTAACGCTGCTGCCGCAATCAGCCGCGCCGTCAGCGCCATGTTGCCCACCACGGCATCGCCCGCAGCCTCCCGCTCGATCTCGCACAGCGCCGCCAGCGCGTGCCGCAGCCCTTTCGCCTCGCGCACAACACCCACATCTTCGCTCATGATGCGGCGGATCCGGCGCACCGCATCCGCCCGCAGGCGCATGTCGACGACCGTTCCGCCCTTGACGAGACGAAGCTCGGCCACCGGATAGGTATGCTGGGCGGGCACGAGCGCGCGAATGTCGTCGGCGACACGCCCGCCCATTACGATCGCTTCCAAAAGCGAATTCGACGCCAGCCGGTTCGCCCCATGCAGGCCCGTCGACGCCACCTCGCCGGCCGCCCACAATCCTTCAACGCTCGAGCGCCCGTGCATGTCGGTCGCGATGCCACCCATGTGATAATGCGCCGCCGGCGCTACGGGGATCAGCTCCTTCACCGGGTCAATACCCGCCGCCTTGCAGTGGGCGAACACGGTCGGATACGCCGTCGCGAAGCGATCACCGACGGCCTTTCGGCAATCAAGGAATGCACCGCGCCCGGCGACAATTTCTTCAAACACCCCGCGGGCCACGATATCGCGCGGCGCCAGTTCCGCGTCGGGATGATGCCGCAGCATGAACCGCTCGCCGGCCTTGTTGACGAGCAGCGCACCTTCGCCACGCAGCGCCTCGGTTGCGAGAGGAGCGGGATCGGCACCGATATCGATCGCGGTTGGGTGGAACTGCACGAACTCCGGATCGGCGATCACCGCCCCCGCCCGCGCCGCAAACGCGATCGCCTCCCCGCGCGCATACGCAGGGTTTGTCGTCACCGCATAAAGCCCGCCGACGCCGCCGGTTGCGAGCACTACGGCACTCGCTGGAATGAGCTCGTATGTGCCCTGGCCGCGGGTCTCGCCGCGCGCCAGCCGAACGCCGACCACGCGGCCATTCTCGATCACGAGGTCTTCCGCCTCGTGCCCCGTCAACACGCGGATCGACGGCGTCGCCCGCGCCGCCGAAATCAGCGCCTGCATGATCGCGGCACCTGCGCGGTCCCCGGACACGCGCACGATGCGCTTGGCCGAATGCGCGGCCTCCCGCGACAACACGAAATGACCTTCCAAATCGTGGTCGAACGGCACGCCGTAGCGAAGAAGATCACGCACGCGATCCCCCGCCTCTTCCGCAACCGTCCGCGCCACGTCCTCGTGGACGATGCCGGCACCCGCAACGATCGTGTCGTGCGCGTGCGACTGCGCCGTGTCGCCTTCGCCGACCGCGGCCGCGATCCCGCCCTGCGCCCACACGCTCGACGCGCCTTCGCCGAGCGGCGCAGCGGCCACGATCGTCACGGGCAGCGGCGCGAGCTTTAGCGCCGTGTAAAGGCCAGCCAGTCCGGCCCCGACAATGACGATGTCGCCGGGTCCGAGCGGCGTCTCCGGCTTGGCAAAGCCGCTGAACGTTCCGTTCCGCATGATCTTGGCCCGACTTGTTTTGGCCCCAATGATCTTAGCCATGAAACGCCACCTCGCTCACGAACCTCCAATGGGAGGCCACAGGACATCGGGATCAGATCAGTGGTTGAGATTGACCATGCGCTCCACGGCCTGGCGCGCACGTTCGGCAACGTCCGGATCGACCGTCACTTCATATTTGAGATCCCGAAGGCTCTCGTAGATGGCCTCCAGGCTGATGCGCTTCATGTGCGGGCAGAGATTGCAGGGCCGCACGAACTCCACGCCCGGCACCTCGTCGGCGACATTCGACGCCATCGAGCACTCCGTGACGAGCAGCGCCTTCTTCGGCGTGTGCGTCTTCACCCAGTTGATCATCCCGGATGTCGAGCCCGTGAAGTCGGCAACACCGATCACGTCCGGCGGGCACTCCGGATGCGCAATGATCTTCACACCCGGATTGGCATCGCGGTAGGCTTCGAGTTCTTCCGCCGTGAAGCGCTCATGAACCTCGCAATGCCCGCGCCACGCGATGATCTCGACGTCAGTTTGCGACTGAACGTATTTTGACAGGTACTCGTCGGGAATGAGCAGCACGCGCGGTGCGCCGAGGCTTTCGACGACCTTGACCGCGTTTGCGGACGTGCAGGTGATATCGCACTCGGCCTTCACCGCGGCCGATGTGTTCACGTAGGTCACGATCGGTACGCCGGGATATGCTTGCCGAAGCAGACGAACGTCGGCCGCCGTCATCGAAGCGGCAAGCGAACATCCTGCCCTCAGGTCCGGGATCAGCACCGTCTTGTTCGGCGACAGCAGCTTTGACGTCTCCGCCATGAAGTGCACACCGGCTTGGACGATCACGTCCCCCTTCGCCTTCGCCGCCTCACGCGCCAGTTGCAAGCTGTCGCCACGGAAATCCGACACGCCGTGAAAGATCTCCGGCGTCATGTAGTTGTGCGCCAGGATCACAGCACCACGTTCTGCCTTGAGGTCGTTGATCGCCTTGACGAGCGGCGCGTAATGCACCCACTCCATCGGCGTCACGACGCGCTTCATGCGTGCGTAGATCGGAGCCAGTTCGCGTTCGAGCGCGGGCGTAAAGGTGATGCCATAGTCCGGTTTTGCGTCAGCGGCCGGACGCACTGCCGTCGCGGCAGCGGACCGGCTCAGCGGAAGGGTCACCTGCACCATCAACCGTATCCTCCTGATCAAAGGCGCTCATTATGCTCGATCCGAGCATAAACAAGGCCTGAGAGCATCCGGCACTTGCCGGCAGCGTTGAGTTATGCTCTATTCGAGCATTCGACTGCCTAATTTAAGTGATCGCGACCCGCTTTTCCAGTGGAATGGCGTGGCGTGACACAATTTATTCGTGATTGGCAGAATTGCGCGTCCAACGTCTGTCCACGACAGTGACAAACGCGCAGCGCGATAACGCGGGCTCTTCAAAATCGCCGTGGCAGTTCTCCCGCCACGGCTGTGTTCTGTCCGACCTCTGCGATCAAACCCGACCCGGTTTCACGCGCACGCCCGGCGCGGGACGTTCGAGCAGCACTTCCTTGCGGAAGCGATAGAGCTTGGCGGGCCGACCTCCGGTCCGTGTCTTCATCTCACCCGTCGGCTCCACGAGCCCCGCTCCTTCGACCAGACGGCGGAAGTTCTGCTTGTGCAGATGCGGCCCAAGGATCGCCTCCACTGTCCGCTGCAATTCGAACAGCGTGAAATCTGGCGGCATCAGTTCGAAAATCACCGGTCGATATTTGATCTTTGCGCGCGTGCGGCCGATGGCGGTCGCCAGGATCCGGCGATGATCGAAGCGCATCATCGCGCCCGGACGCGGCACGGGCGACCACGACAAGGCGGCTTCGCGGCCGTCGCGGCGGGCTTCTTCGACAAGCCCGGCCTCATAGAGAAGCTCGTAGCGGTCGAGAACCTTTTCCTCGTCCCAAGCCCCGCCATCGACCGCGAAGCACATCCGGATGCGATCATGGCGCGCAACAGGACGAGCCGGATCTCCTGACAGCTGCGGACGCTCGGCCCATTCACGCAGGCGCGGCACGATCTCCGATTCCAGTATCGCGGGACGGCCTTTGCGCCAGTCTTCCCAGGGGAAATAATGATACCAGCTGCGCCATGATCCGCGCTGCGCCTCGTCGATCTGGCTCGCATCCGTCAGGGCCAGATAGCCGACGGATACGACGTGGGGCATCTCGTCCCCCGGCTGCGCATGTCGGCCGCGATCACCGAACGAATAGAGCTGCTCGACATATCCCAAATCAATCCCGGTCTGCTCGGAAACCCAGCTTCTGAGGCCGCCTTCGAACGTCCGGTGCTTGAGCGGCGAGAACGGACCTGAAGGCAGGCTGTCCTGCACGCCATTGCCGTCTTCACGCACGACGAGAACCACCGGCTCGTTGTCGAGCACGGCGACGATGGCTGCATTGAGGCCTATTTCAACGGCCGGGGCTTCTTGGCGCATCGACGTCCCTTTGGGGTGATGACGCTCGAGGCTCTCGCGCGGAATACGCCGCACATTTGCGTCCGATACCATGGGTTCACTCTCCCGTCTGTAGAGCGTTGGTTGATGAAAGCCGCAGTCTATTTCGATGCGCAACACGTGCGCGGACTGCCGCTACCTGCTCAGCCTAACGGGTCGGGTCAGAGATTATTCCCGAGCCGCGTACAAGCTTTGTCCGGCTTCTTTGGTTCCTCGACGGTCAGGCGCGATACAGCGCCGCGAACCTGTCGAGAAAGTGTCTCTCGGCCTCTTCAGTTGGCGACGCCGTCAGGTGTTCGAGCTTGCGCGCGAGCCCGGGGCTGAGCCCATCCGGCTCGCCAAAGTAGAGCCGAGCTTCGTCTTCACTGAATCCGGCGAGGCGCGTGGCCTCGTAGAACGCCGCGATGGTGTCAGCGGCCTTGATGGCAACGCTCAGATGCGGCTGCAATGTGGCAGGCAGTCCAAAACGCAAATGTATCGCACCTAAAATGCGTAGCTCGAACGCTTTGTAGTCGAGTCCGATGGCCGTCTTGAAGGGACTGATGAGGTCACCGATGACATACTCCGGCGCGTCGTGAAGCAAAGCCGCGAGAGCATCCTGGTCGCTGCGTTGGGGCGCGCGGTCGGACACGATGGCTTCCACGATCAACGCATGCTCGGCCACCGAAAAAGCATGATCGCCGACGGTCTGACCGTTCCATCGCGCGACGCGGGCAAGTCCATGCGCGATATCAGCGATCTCAATGTCGTCCGGCGACGGGTCCAAGAGGTCGAGCCGCCGCCCTGATAGCATGCGCTGCCATGCGCGCGGGCGCATCGCGTGCTGTTGCTCTGTCATTGCGGACGCTCAAAGCCACGGTGAAGCTTGCACACCGCGCCGTGGCGCGGGCAGGCGGTGAGATGATCGTTCACAAGTCCGACCGACTGCATGTAGGCGTAAATGGTCGTCGGCCCGACGAACCGGAACCCCTCAGCCTTCAGCGCCTTCGAGATCCGCTTCGACTCCGCGGTCTCCGCCGGCACCTCCTTCATGCTCGTAAAGCGGTTGAGGATCGGCCCATTCTCCATCTGCAACCACAGGAAGGCCGCCAGTGTCGTTCGTTCCCGCATTTTCAGATAGGCCCGCGCATTGTCGATCGTTGCTTCGATCTTCAACTTATTCCGCACGATGCCCGCGTCCGACATGAGCCGCGCGACGTCCTTTTCGCCATATCTTACGATCCGCTCCGGATCGAACGCGTGAAAGGCGCGGCGGAACGCTTCTCGCTTTCTGAGGATCGTGATCCACGAGAGCCCGGCTTGAAACCCTTCGAGGATCAGCTTCTCGAACAGCCGGCGCTCGTCGGCGTGCGGCACGCCCCATTCCTCGTCGTGATATTGAACATAGAGCGGATCCGTGCCCGCCCACGGGCAGCGATCCATCGCCGGTGTGTTCGCCATTGCAGGCTCCCGCGTCAGGAGTGAGCGGCCAGCGTCTTGAAGTGCGCCCATGCCGGAATTGAAACAGTGATCGGCGCGCCCTCCACCGTCAATGGCACGCCCTTGGCCGTTAACTCGTCGACCCGGTCGAGCCGCAGCAATGCAAGCCCACGCGATCCCGCCACCGATCCAACTTTGCCGATCTCCACGTCGCCCGCCATGACAGCGGCGCCCTCGACGAGCGGTCCGTCGGCGTTGACGGGTACGACGCGCTTGCGCGCTGTGCCGCGATGCTCCATCCGCGAAACGATCTCTTGCCCGACGTAACACCCCTTGGTGAAGGATACGCCGTGCAGCTGATCGAACAGCGCCTCGTGCGGAAACGCATCGCCGAACGCATAATCTCGTCCGCCTTCCGGAACACCAAGCCCGACGCGAAAGGCATCATAGTCCGCCGCATCCGAATTCACGGCAGCCGCATCCTTCGGCTCGACGATTGCGCGCAGCCCAAGGTCAGGCAAGCGCGGATCAGAGTATACGATCCCCTTCTCGAACCGCGCGCCGGGCCCGAACACAGCGACCGCCGCATGCCTCCCCGAGACATCTGCAATGGTCACCGCCGCGCGCAGTTTGTACATCGTCAGCCGCTTGACGAGTGCAGCGGCTTGGTCCCGCGCCACATCGATCAGTGCGCCGTCTGGTATCTTCACCACGAAGAAGTCGAACAGGATCTTTCCCTGAGGCGAGAGCAGCCCTGAATAAATCGCCGGCTGCGTATCGAGCAGCGCGACATCGTTGGTCACGAGGCCCTGCAACAGCTTCATCGCGTCGGAGCCATTGACCGCCACGATGCCACGATTGGGCAAAACCGCTTGTTTGATCTCACTCGTCATAGGACCTTAGGGTTGCTATGTGCTGCTGTGTACCTAAGGCGCGTGCGCCGGCCATGGCAAGCTGGAACCCGCCCCACCCTCCTTCTGCCGGACTTCCCATGAGCGCACCCCTCGACCTTCTCATCACCGGCGCCACCGTCGTCAATCACGATGGCGAAGGCGTCCGCGATATCGGCATCCGCGACGGCCGAATTGTGGCTCTGGGCGCGCTCGCGTCGGCCAAAACTCTGGACACGCTGGACGCGCGGGGCCTGCATATCCTCCCGGGCGTCATCGACACGCAAGTCCACTTCCGCGAGCCGGGCCTCACGCACAAGGAAGATCTCGAAACCGGCAGCCGTGCAGCCGTCGCTGGCGGTGTCACGGCCGTATTCGAGATGCCCAATACGGCGCCTCTCACGACCTGCGCCGCGACGCTGGCCGCCAAGGTCGGCGCCGCCCGTCACCGCATGCTGTGCGACTTCGCCTTCTTCGTCGGCGGCACCCGCGAAAACATCGATCGAATTCCAGAACTGGAACGCCTCGAAGGCTCGGCCGGCATCAAGGTCTTCATGGGCTCGTCCACCGGCAACCTTCTCGTCGATGACCCACCGTCGCTCGAAAAGATCGTCGCGAAGCTGTCTCGCCGCGCGTCCTTCCATGCCGAAGATGAAGACCGTCTCAAGTCGCGCATTCACCTCCGCGTCCCAGGCGATCCGTCCTCGCATCCTGTCTGGCGCGACGAAGAAGCCGCTCTGATGGCCACGAAGCGTCTTGTCGCTTTCGCTGAAAAGTACCGCCGCCGCGTGCACGTGCTCCACATCTCCACCGCCGAGGAGATGGATTTCCTCGAGCACCACAAGGAGTGGGCGAGCGTCGAGGTCACGCCCCACCATCTCACCCTCGCCGCCCCGGAATGTTATGAGCGCCTCGGAACCTACGTTCAGATGAACCCGCCCGTCCGCGACGCACGCCATCGCGACCGCATCTGGAAGGCGCTCGCCGACGGCGTTGTCGATGTGCTGGGTTCCGACCACGCGCCGCATACGCGCGAGGAAAAAGACCACGCCTATCCCGGTTCCCATTCCGGCATGACCGGCGTGCAAACGCTCGTCCCCATCATGCTTGACCACGTCAACGCCGGCCGGCTGTCTCTGCAACGCTTCGTCGATTTGACGAGCCACGGCCCTCAGCGCCTCTTTGGTATCCGCGGCAAAGGCCGGCTCGCGGTCGGCTGGGACGCGGATCTCACCGTCGTCGATTTGAGACGCCGTGAAACGATCCGGGACAGCTGGATCGAGAGCCGCGTCGGCTGGACGCCGTATGACGGCAAGGAGGTCACCGGCTGGCCCGTCGGCACGTTCGTTCGCGGCCGCCGCGTCATGTGGCAAGGCGAACTCGTCAAATCGGGCTTCGGCGAACCTGTCCGCTTCTACGACGTCTAACCGCCTTCCGGCCGGCTCCGCGCAGCGGAGTCGGCAGGCGCAATCAAACTAACCACCGCGCGCCTTCCGGCCGGCTCCGCGCAGCGGAGTCGGCAGGCGCAATCAAACTAACCAC
>ERZ1066138.8-NODE-8-length-67786-cov-9.497881_pt1 | contig 67786 bp, 57 predicted proteins | sample MGYA00382785_ERZ1066138 | MGnify/ENA primary metagenome ERZ1066138 (study PRJEB33369, sample SAMEA5778368) | biofilm metagenome | biome: Industrial cooling water; feature: Water cooling tower basin; material: Biofilm | place: United Arab Emirates | collected... | reverse complement strand
CCCTCGTAACGATGCATCGCAATCGCCACCGACAGTGGGCTGAGCCCGCTCACCTGAACACAGGTATCCGCTACGCTGCTGTCCTGGGTGAAGGCGAAGGGCGCCGCTTCCCCCAGGCGCGCGACGATGAAGCCCTGGCCGATCGACATTGGCAGTTGCTGCTGGTGATAGATCGCCATGCGCCCGGCTTGCGGGTTCCACATCCCCAGCACCTGATCCTGCTGCTGCGGGCTGCTGCCCGCACGCACGGCCACCGCAATCGGCAGGTCGCTGGCACTGATCTCGGCCGGCAGCAGCGTGTAGTTGGCGGTCAGATTGCTGGCCTCAACATTGTGTTGAAAGACCCGATGGCGATTCCATTCCAAGGCGCCGATGTCGATCGCGGCACCCATCTGGCGCGGGTCACCGGCGACATCGCCGCGGGCATCGCCTGCACCGTCCGACCACTCGCCATTGCTGCCGCCATCGATGAGCGGCGAAGCGCTGCGCGGGCGCGGGAACTCCCGACCCTCGATCTGCGGATCGGCCAGCGAGCTACTGGGCGATAGCGTAAAGCCGAAGGTTGCAATGGTGTTGGCATGCAGGGCATTGCGGCTCTCGCGCAGGATCGCTTGGGTCGACTGGCCGAGCGAAATTCCATAGAAGCTCTGGCCGACGATGAGGTTGTTGTGCAGATCGATGTGTCCGCCCGCCGCGATCTCGTTGATTTCGATCCCAACTGCGCCGCCGATCACGCTGTTGTTGACCACACGCAGCGCCAGTGGCGCAGCAAGCCCATAGACCGCGATCCCGGCACCGCTGGCATCGGGCACGGCCAGCACGAGGTTGTCGGCAATGCGCAGCGGACTTGTAACGCCGGCTCGCACCTGCGAAAAGGAAATTGGACTCGAAGAGGTTGTGGTGTCGGTGGAGCCGCGCACCACATTGCGCTCGATCCGCCATTCCTCGCCGCGATTGCGCGCCAGAGAGATGCCGATGCGCATTCCCTGCGGATGGCGCGACTCGACAAGGTTGTCGGTCACCCTCGCGGTCAAGGCGCCGATACCATCGTCAGCGTTGAAGATGTCGATGCCACTGGCGCCGCCAGCGCCGGTGGAAGTCAGCACATTGCGATCGGCCTGGACGTCCCAGGCAGGGCTCGCCGCACGCGAGGTGCTGATCCCAATCTCGATCGCCGCCAGCGCCTGGGCGCGTGCTGGAATGCCGACGCGGTTGTTGCTGATCCGGACGACGCCGGGAAGGTTGTCGAAGGCCTCGACCAGAATGCGTCCGCGGCGCAGGACGAAGCCCTCGATCTGGCAGTGCCCGGCCAGTCCCGCAGCGGGGCGGCAAACGATGTCGGCGCCCTCGGGCAGCACGGCGTCGACACCCGGATCCACGCTGAGATGCAAGGGGCGGGTGATCGTGAGCGTGCCAGGAATCGCATGGTACTGCGGGCTGGGCGGGCCACCGCGCACCACGCGCAAGTGCGCACCCTCTGGCACGGCATCAATGCATTGCTGCAGGCTGAGGCCGTTGCAGAGCGCGCCCGCTGTGGCATCTGGCCAACGCAGCGCGGGGACCCCGGCATCGGCGCTGGCCGCACCGAACAGGATCGCCAAGACCAGACAGGGATGTCGCATGGGAACTCCATCGGCACGCAGGATGACCTTGCTGACTTACGCAGTCGGATCGCGAAACCGTGCAAGGCGCTGCCGCGCTGCGCGAGGCGGGGTTGTTTCCGGCGCGACTCAGGCGCGCGACGTAGTCCGACCGCGATGGGCGAGAGCACTTGTTCGTGACCTCATGAAATGCCCGGGCTAGACTCCGCGCCCCGCAGCCGGCGCCTTGTCCATGATCGCTTTCCGCAACTTCTCGCTACGGCGCGGTGAGCGCCTGCTGCTGTCGCAGGTCGACGTGGCGCTGCACGATGGGCAGCGCGTGGGGGTGATCGGTCGCAATGGCTGCGGCAAGTCCAGCCTGTTCGCGGCAATCCTGGGTGAGGTGGAAGCCGACGCTGGCGACGTCGATCTGCCAGCGCGCCTGCGCGTGGCCAGCGTGGCGCAGGAAACGCCTTCGCTGCCCGATCCGGCCTTGGACTTCGTGCTCTCCGGCGACACCGAGGTGTGGGCCATTTTGCAGGCCGAAAAGGCGGCAATGGCGGCCGAGGATTGGGATGGCGTGGCCGAAGCGCATCAGCGGCTGGCCGAGATCAACGGCTACGATGCCACCGCGCGGGCCGGCAAGCTCTTGCACGGACTTGGCTTTACGCCGGACACCCACGAGATGCCGGTGTCGGCCTTCTCCGGCGGCTGGCGCGTGCGTCTGAATCTGGCGCGGGCCTTGATGATGCCCAGCGATCTGCTGCTGCTCGACGAGCCGACCAACCACCTCGATCTGGATGCCGTGCTGTGGCTGGAACAGTGGCTGCTGAAGTACCCCGGCATGCTGATGATGATCTCGCACGATCGTGAGTTCCTTGATGGCCTGTGCACGCACACCCTGCATCTGCATGACGGCAAGGCCAAGCTCTACTGCGGCGACTACACCAGCTTCGAGCGGCAACGCTCCGAGCACCTGCGCCAGCAGCAGATCGCCTTCGAGAAGGAGCAGGCCGAGCGCGCCCACCTGCAAGCCTTCATCGATCGCTTCAAGGCTTCGGCAGCACGCGCCAAGCAGGCGCAGTCACGCGTCAAGCGCCTGGCCAAGCTGGCCGGCACCGAGGCGGTGCGCGCCGAGCGTGAGATCCGCATCGCCTTCTCCGATCCGGTGAAGACGCCCTTCTCGCTGATCCGGCTGAACCATGTGGACGCCGGCTATGACGATCACACCGTGCTGCATCAGGTGGATTTCCGCCTCGAAGCCGGTGATCGCATCGGTTTGCTGGGGCCCAATGGCGCCGGCAAATCGACACTGGTGAAGACCCTGGTCGGCGAGCTCAGGCTGCTGTCCGGCGAGCGCGTCGCGCATCCCGATCTGGAGCTCGGCTACTTCGCCCAGCACACGGTGGAATCGCTGCACGAAGGCCAGTCACCCATCGATCACATGAAGGCCATCGCGCCCGGCGTCGCCACCCAGGATTTCCGCGACTATCTGGGCCGCTGGCAGTTTCCCGGCAATCGCGCCTTCGATCTGGTCGATGGCTTTTCCGGCGGCGAGCGCGCTCGCCTGGCGCTGGCGCTGATCGCCTGGCGCAAACCGAATGTGCTGCTGCTGGACGAGCCGACCAATCACCTGGACCTGGAAACCCGCGAGGCGCTGGCCGAGGCGCTCAGCGATTTCGGTGGCGCCATCGTGCTGGTGTCACACGATCGCCATCTCACTGGTCTGGTCTGCAACACCTACTGGCGCGTCGCCGATGGCCACGTCGAGGCTTTCGACGGCGATCTGGACGACTACGCAGCCTGGCTGCGCAGCCGCGGCGGCAAGAGCGAAAAGCGCGCGCTGGCAGCCTGAAAGCAAGCGGCCCCGCACTTGGCGGGGCCGCATGATCAGCTTCTGAGGCGCTGCTCTCAGAGCGCGCGGATCAGCTCGTCGGCGAACTCGGAGCACTTGATCTCGGTGGCGCCGTCCATCAGGCGGGCGAAGTCGTAGGTCACTTTCTTCGCCGCGATGGCGGCGTCCATCGCCTTGATGATCGCGTCGGCGGCTTCGGTCCAGCCCATGTAGCGCAGCATCATTTCGCCCGACAGGATCACCGAGCCCGGATTCACCTTGTCCAGATTGGCGTACTTGGGCGCGGTGCCGTGGGTGGCTTCGAACACCGCATGGCCGGTCACATAGTTGATGTTGCCGCCCGGCGCGATGCCGATGCCGCCGACCTGCGCGGCCAGCGCGTCGGACAGATAGTCGCCATTGAGGTTCAAGGTGGCAATCACGTCGAACTCGTCAGGACGCGTCAGCACCTGCTGCAAGGTGATGTCGGCGATGGCGTCCTTGATCAGCACGCGGCCCTCGGCCAGCGCAGCCTTCTGCTCGGCATTGGCCGCCGCTTCGCCCTGCGCCGCCTTGGTGCGCTCCCACTGATCCCAGGTGTACACCTTGCCGGCGAACTCACGCTCGGCCAGGGCATAGCCCCAGTTGCGGAAGGCGCCTTCGGTGAACTTCATGATGTTGCCCTTGTGCACGAAGGTCACCGACTTGCGCTTGTTGATCAGCGCGTACTCGATGGCCGAGCGGATCAGGCGCTCGGAACCATCGCGCGAGACAGGCTTGATGCCGATGCCCGAGGTCTCCGGGAAACGGATCTTGCCGAACTCCTTGGGGAAGTTCTCCTTGAGCAGGGCGAGGAACTTCTTGTTGGCCTCGGTGCCGTGTTCGAACTCGATGCCGGCGTAGATGTCCTCGCAGTTCTCGCGGAAGATCACCATGTCCACCTTGTCCGGGCTCTTCACCGGCGAAGGCACGCCCTTGAACCAGCGCACCGGGCGCAGACACACGTAGAGATCGAGCAGCTGGCGCAGCGCGACGTTCAAGGAACGGATGCCGCCGCCGATCGGCGTGGTCAGCGGGCCCTTGATCGACACCAGGTATTCGCGGCAGGCCTCGACGGTGGCGTCGGGCAGCCAGGTACCGAACTGGTCGTTCGACTTCTGACCGGCGTAGACCTCCATCCAGTGGATCTTGCGCGCGCCGCCGTAGCACTTGGCGACCGCGGCATCGAAGACGCGCACGCTGGCGCGCCAGATGTCAGGGCCCGTGCCATCGCCCTCGATGAAGGGCACGATCGGGTTGTTGGGGACGATCAGCTTGCCGTTGTCGATGGTGATCTTGGCGCCGCCTGCGGGCACCGTGGGCGTTCCGACGCTCATGCGAGTCCTCCTTCGGTTAGGCGGCGGATCATAGCGATCCCACAACTCGCGCACATGGCGCGCCGCATTGCCGAGAGGACGATTCCTTGCCGCAAAGGCCGGGAAGGATGCAAAGGACGCCAAGCAGAGCCGATCAAGCGCAAGGAACCCACTCAAGCCCTCTGCGAGCCTTGCCCCTTCGCGTCAAAGGCGCCCGCCTCAGAGCCCCGCCAAAAACGCGCCCCAGCCGCGGCCCTCAGGACTTCCACTGCTGCGCCAGGCTCAGCGGCAGACCGATCAAGCCTGGGTCAAGGCCAAACAAGGCGCGTCTTGCGCAGCCAGTCGCGACGATCCGCGATGCCGACCTGACCGCCATTGATCGCCCGCGTGACTCGCTCCACCGAATCCTGATCGGCCAGCACATTGCAGCCCTTCCAGGTCCACAACGCCGCTGCCGCATGCAGCGACCACAGGGGGCTGATGGTAAGGTCCGGATCGGCTTCCAGATCGGGTGCCCCGGCATCAAACTGGCGCATCACCCGCGTCACCTGTCGGTAGCCGTCGCGACCTGTCACCTGCAACATGCCGCGACCACGGAAGCGGAAGCCATCTCCCGGCTGGGTGTTGCCCATGCGACCGCCATAGACCTCGTTCGCGAGTTTTTCCGGGTTGTTGGCATAGTCGGCCGGCTCCAGGGGCCCGGTCGGCTTGAACCGCTTCGGCCAAACTTGCGGCAGGCGCTTGGCGCTGTAGTTGAGGTTCTCGAACTGAATGGTCAGCCCGCCACACTCGTGCAGCACCTGGGCAAAGAAGTGCGCCACGCGCAGCGCACTGGCGCTGATGCCATGCGCATCCAGGACCGGCTGCCCAGCGGCGATGGCATTGCGGTAGCTCGACCGCGCGCTAGGCGCGAGATGAAGAATTTGCGACAAGCTGACAGACACGGTCATCGGGGTCTCCTTGTGGGGTCACACGATCAAGCTGCGTCCAAGGCGCCAAAACTCCCAGAGGCGAGCCCAGAGCGCCTCGGTCCGCAGCCACCGCGCGATGCCCAGGGCGCGTAGTTGACGCCAAGGACGCGAAGGATGCAAAGGAGGCCAAGCAAAGCCGATCAAGCGCAAGAAGCCCATTCAAGCTCTCTGCGAGCCTGGCCCCCGTCGTGTTCTTCGCGTCAAAGTCTCCGGGTGTCACAGCCCCGCCAGAAACGCGCCCCAACCCCCAGCCCCCCGCTTCCTCAGAACTTCCACTCCAGCGCGAGGCTCAGCTCGCGTCCCTTCTTGGCGAGGCGGGTGATTTCCTCGCCCTGGCTGAAGCTGGCGTCGGGGTCGAGCAGGTTGCGCAGGCGGGCCTTGAGCACCAGGTTCTCGATCGGCAGGTTCTGCTTGTAGACGAAGTCGAGCTGGTTGAAGGGGTCTTCGAAGATGTCCGGCAGGCCCTGCACGCCGACGTTGGAAATGCGTTGGCCGAAGCGGTTGTAGACCAGGCTGGCTTCGAGGCCGCTCTCCGGATTGAGGTAGCCGAACTGCAGGTTCACCACGTAGGGCGACTGGCCCTGCAGCGGGCGCTCCTGGTTGGTCTGGATCAGGTTGGCTTCGCCCAGTTCCACGTTGCTTTCGATGAAGGCGTAGTTGCCCGAGACGTACCAGTTCTCCCACTTGGTGCCCTTCAACCAGCCGCGGTCCAGCCAGTCGAAGCGGTGCAGGAAGTCGAAGCTCTTGTAGAGATCGAATTCGACGCCGTAGTTGCGCGCGCTCTCGGCATTGGCGTACGACAGGAGATCGCCGGTGCCGGGTACCTGCACCTGCTCGATGGGCTTGTCGAACTCCTTGAGGAACAGGGCGACGGTGAAGCTTTCCGAGCCGGAGAAGTAGTACTCCCAGCGCAGGTCGAAGTTCTTCAACGAGGCTGCCACGAGGTTCGGATTGCCGATCACCTCGGTGTCGAGCAGCGGGTCGGTGAAGGGTGCTTGCGAGAGCTCGCGGAAGTCGGGGCGTGACAGGGTCTCGCCATAGCCCAGGCGCAGCTGTGCGTCGTCGCTGTAGTACCAGGTCAGCGCCCCGGCCGGCAGGCGGTCGGTGGCTTCGAGGCGCGCCACCACCGGGGTCTGCTGCGCGCCGACCTGGAAGGTGGTGACCGACTGATCATTGCGTTCCTCGCGCATGCCCAGGTTCACGCGCACGGTCTCGCGCCAGGTCACATCCAGGCCCAGGTACGCCGCATCCAGGGTCTGCTCGGCGAAGTAGTTGTCGGTGGAACGCGTGGCTTCGCGCAACTGGAAGCCGCGCGGACCGATGTTGGCCGGGACCAGGATCTGATCGATGGGCCGCACCAGCGTGGCCGGATTGTTGGCATCGGGGCCGGCGCCGGCGAACTGAAAGCGACGGATGCCCGACTCGCGATCGCGGGTGAGTCGGGTGGCGCCCGCGCTGCCGGCGAACTGCCAGTCCTTGCCCAGGCTGAAGGGCATGCGCAGACCGAATTGCAGCTCTTCGGCATCGTCGGCGAGTTCGGCGAACTGGAACTTGTTGCCGTCCGGTCGCAGCGAGAAGCGGAACTCGCCGCTGGCGTTGTCACGGTCGTAGCGGTAGTCGCGGGTGGCGGGCTCGTAGCGTTCGGCGCGCGCCTTGGTGTACTGCCAGTCCAGTGCCAGATCGCGCAGCGGCCGGATCACATGCGTGCCCGAGATCTGCTGGCTGAAGAGATCGTTCTCGATCCACTCCAGCTTGTAGAAGCGCGAGAAGTCCTCGGGATCGCCGTCGAAGCCCTCGGAGAAATCGCTGCGATCGTTGCTCTGCCGCACCAGCACGCTGGTGGCCTTGAGCTTGTGATCCTCACCGAATTCGACGCCGAGGTTGAGAAAGCCTGAGAGCTCGATGTTCTGGTCGGTGCGGGTGCGATTCTGCTCGGTGCGCGGCGCCAGGTTGCCGGCAGAGATGATGTAGCTGCGCCGCACTTCCTCGCGCGTGTCCCACTGATTGCTGTAGCGCAGCGAGGACAGGAAGCCGAGCTTGACGCCATCGACCTCGAAGACATTGCCCAGCGAGCCGGCAAAGCCCAGCGGCGGATCGATCTTGCTGCGCTTCTGGCCGAAGCCCAGCGTGGCCAGATCCTCGCCCAGGCTTTCGAACTCGGCCGGCGTCAGACCTTCCGGATTGAAGATGGTCTGCGGGCGCAGCGTCCGACCGCCGCTGATGCGTTCGCGGATCGAGGCCGGCAACTCGCGCGCACCGCCTTCGAAGCCGGTCCAGTCGTCGGCATCGCCGCGATAGGTGATGCCCTCGCTGCCGGTGGTGCCATCGGCATAGCCGGTGGTGAACTGGGCACGCGCGATGAAGCCCTCGGGCACGCCGCGCGTGCGCAGCTGGATGGTGCCACCGCCGAACTCGGCCGGCATGTCCGGCGAGTAGGTCTTCTGGATGACGATGCCTTCCAGGATCTCAGTCGGAAACAGATCCAGCGGCACCACGCGGCGGGTGGGATCCGGCGAGGGGATCTGCGCGCCGTTGAGCAGGGTCGAGGAATAGCGCTCGCCCAGCCCGCGCACGTAGACGAACTTGCCATCGACCAGGGTCAGGCCGGTGACGCGGCGCAAGGCACCGGCGGCATCGGAGTCGCCCGAGCGCGAGATCTGCTCGGCGCCGAGGATGTCGGTGACCGCGCTGGAGCTGCGCTTTTCTTCCACGAAGGCCGCCAGCGAGCCCTCGACAAAAGGCTCCACCACCACGAACTCGGGCAGTTCCAATCCGGCCGGCGTCAGCTCGATGGCGCGCTCGGTGGTGTCCTTGCTCTGGATCTCGACCGCGTCCAGGGTTTGCGTGGCGAAGGCGGGCGCCAGCACCGAGATCGAATAGCTGCCGGGCGGCAGTTCGGCGCTGAAGCGGCCGTCGGCATCGGTGCTGAGGTCGATCGGCGTGCCGCTGACGAAGACGCGCGCGCCGACGATGGGCTTGCCATCATCGGCATTGACGATGCGCCCGCTGAGCCGGCCGGGCTCGCCCAGTTGCGGCTCGGCGCTCAGCGTGGTGCTGCTGCCGGTCGAGCTTTCAACGCTGATCGAGGGCGCGCCCTCGGCCTTCAGGCTGATCAGGATCTGCGCGAGCTCGCCCGCCTGAGTCTGGAGCGGCAGGCTGGCCAGCGTGGTGCCGCCGCGTTCGACAACCAGCTGATGCGTGCCGGGCGGCAACTGGAAGCGCAGCAGGCCATCGGCCGCCGGGCGGTACTCGCGGCCATCCTGGTCGAGCACGCGGAAATCGTTGAGCGGACGCGAGTCGAGATCAAACAGGAAGAGGTCGATCTCGGCGCTGGCGCGCGCGGCAGCTTGGGTCTGCGCGGCCGCTGGCGCCGTGGCAGGCGGGGGCGCTTCGGCGGCCCAGGCCTGCACGGCCAGGGCCATGGTGGCGGCAAGCAGCAAAGGGCGCGGCGGGCGGCCGCGCGAGAGGCGCTGGCGCCCGTTCCGATCGATCACACGCACTTCCATGGCTCGCTCTCGCAGTCCTGCATGAACTTGCGCAACTCGGTCGCCTTGCGGAACAGCTCGGGCTGGGTCAGGCGGGCCAGATGCGCTTCGGCGGCGGCAAAATCGTTTTCCTTGAAGTGCGCGTAGGCCAGCGCGTAGCGCACGTTCTCGTCCTGGGTGAGGCCCACGCGAGTCAGCGCCGCTTCCATGCCACGCACCTCAGCGAAACGACCGAGTTCGAGCAGAATTCCGAGGCGCTGCTTGAGCTTGACCGACTGGTCGGCAATCTCGGCGTTGATGGCCAGCGCGCGGGCGTAGTGCTTGGCGCGGCGCATCAGCTCGGCGGCTTCCGGCTTGAGCGCCGGATTGCGCAGCGCCGCGTCCACCATCAGTTCGCCCGCCGCCAGCGGCTGGCCGGATTCGAGATAGGTCGCCGCCAGCACCTTGGCTACGTTCTCGCTGCCCGGAAACTTGAGCCGCGCCTGCTCCAGAAAGTTGAGCGCCGCCGGGAACTGCCGCGCCCGCTTGAGCGCGTTGCCGATCGCCACGAAATCCTCTTCCTTGCCTTCGCTGCGGCTCAGGTATTCGCGACCGCGCGCGGCAGCTTCCTGGAACAGGCCCAGCTCCATCAGGAAGAACACCTCGCGGCGCAGGAACTGGGTGTTGTCCGGAAAGCGCCGGCTGCCATCGGCGAGTGCGGCGAAAGCCGGCTGCCGATCACCCAGCAGCCAGTGCGCCTGGGCGCGCATCAGGAACACCGTGGGCAGGTTGTCGAAGGCCGCCCCGCCGCGCTCAAGGGTCTGCAGCACATCGGCATAGCGCTCCAGTCCGAACTGCGCCTGCGCCATGTAGAGGTAGATGCTGGGCTCGGCCTGACCGGCCTGGATCGCCAGCTCGAACTGCTGGATCGCATCGGCCTGGCGATTCTGGTTCAGCGCGATCAGCCCGCCTGCGGTGTGGTACTGAATGCGATCCAGATCCTCCGCGGCGGCATCGACCTTGTTCCATTCGACGGCGGCCTTGTCGTACTCGCCATCGCCGGCCAGCAGCACCGCCAGGGCCAGGTGATCGACTTCGTCTTCCTGCGCCAGCGCGGCTGGCGACAGGGCCAGCAGCAGCGCCAAGCCCAGCGTGCGCAACAAATTGGCACTCATGAGAGATCAAACCTCACGCGTTGGGTGGCCCACACGCGCACGGCGGCGCCCTGGTAACTGGCTGGCTCGAACTTCCACGCGCGGATGCCGTTGAGCGCGGCGTCGTCGAAGATGCCGGCCGGCTGCGCCTCGATGACCTTGGCGCGCTCGACCTGCCCGGTCGGGCTGATCAGCACGCTGAGCACCACATAGCCTTCGATGCCCTGCGCCTTGGCGCGCAGCGGATAGGGGATCGCGGTCTGCAGGGTGGGCCGTGGCGGCACATCCACCGACTCGCTGGTCATCACCACGTCCTTGGCGTCGCCGAGCAGCGAGTCCTGCATCGCGCCGAGGTCGTCGGCCTCGTATTGCGGCAGGCCGAAGTCCAGACCAGCCAGCGAGCCGCCCAGATCGACGCTGGGCGGCGCCGGTGCGCGTTGCGGACGCTTGGGCGGCTGCCGCTTCGGCACTTCGCGAGTGGGCTTCGGCTTTTCTTTCCTTTCGCTGCTGATCTGCGCGATCGCGGTACCGCTCTCGCCGCTGGGCAGCGCACTCTTGCGATTCATCCACAGCACCGAGCCCAGCACCAGCACCAGTCCCAGCGCCGTGCTGCCGAGTGCGTAGAGCCAGCGCCGCGCGCCGCCTTGTGCGTGCATGGCCTTAGCCTTCGCCCGCTTCGACGCTGGTGGCCACGCCGATGTCCTCGGCGCCGGCCAGGCGCGCCTGGTCCACCACTTCCACCAGGCGGCCGGAGGGCACCACCTCATCGGTGACCACCAGCACGCTCTTGCTGGTCATGCCCTTGACCTGATCGCGGATGCGGCTCTGCAGCGTCCAGATCTGCACCGGCTCGCCATCGATGTAGGTCTGTCCCTGCTTGTCGATGTACACGCGCACCGCTTTGGTCGAGGCCACCTGGGTAGCGCTGGCACCGGGACGGTCGATGTCCACCTTCATGTCTTTCACGAAGGTGGTGCTGACCATGAAGAAGATCAGCAGGATGAAGGTCATGTCGATCATCGGGGTGAGATCGACGGCGCCTTCGGAGGCCTTGTCTTCGTGGCGGCGGAAGCTCATGCGTAGAAGTCCTTGCCGTCGGCAGGCAAGGAGCAATAGATGTCCTTGATCTGCGCGAGGTCGTGGCGAATCTGGCGTTGGCGGCGGTCGAGCAGGCTCTTCAGGATCAAGCCGGGAACCGCGACCACCAGGCCCATCTGGGTGGTGAAGAGTGCCGTGGCGATGCCGCCGGCGATGCCGCCGGTCTGGCTGAACAAGGTCATGTCGCCCAGCGAGTTGAAGGTCTCGATCATCCCGGTGACGGTGCCGAGCAGGCCGAGCAGCGGGGCGATGGTGACGATGGTGGAGATGGTCATCGAGTAGCGCTTGATGTCGGCCTCGACCTCGATGAAGGCCTCGTCCAGGCGCTCGCGCAGATAGGGTCGGCGCGCCTGCCATTCGCGGTGCGCACGCTGCACCGCCTGATCGATCAGACCCTTGTACTCGCGCGGCTTGCCGCGCAGCTCGTTCTGGATCAGCACGCGCACGCTCTTGCCGGTGCCGCGCTGCAGGATGCTCCAGCGCCAGCCCAGCGCGAACCACAGCACCACGGTGCACACGATCAGCGGCGGCATGACGAAGCCGCCGGCCACCATGTAGCTGCCGATGGCATCCAGGGCGCTGCCGATGTCGGTGACGCGATCGCCGATCATGATGAGAACCTCAGACCCGGTGCGTGGCTCAGCTGGCCGCCTTCAGACGGGACTGCTCGCGGCGCTCCTGGTACAGGTTGATCACCTTGAGCGCACCTTTCTCCATGTCGTCCTTGATGCGATCAGCCCAGCCCGAGAGCAGGTTGCCCAGCAGCAGACAGGGGATGGCTACGATCAGGCCTTGCTCGGTGGTGACCAGGGCTACGGCGATGCCGCCGGCCAGCAGCTTGGGATCGCTGGTGCCGAACTCGGTGATCACATCGAAGGTCTGGATCATGCCGGTGACGGTGCCCAGCAAGCCGAGCAGCGGCGCCACGCCGGCGATCATCAGGATCATCGCACCGAAGCGGTTGAGGCGCGTGCTCTCGTGCAGGATCGCCTCGGAAATGATGTCTTCCAGATGCTCGCGGTCGCGATCGAGATTGCGCAGCGCGGCGGTGACCACGCGCGCCGCCGACCCCTTGCGCTGCTTCACCGCCTCGATCGCCTCGGCGATCTTGTACTGACGCACCAGCGGACCGGCGGCGTCGATGGTGGGCTGTACCGCTGCACCGGCCTGCATCAGGAAGGCAGCGCGCAGGCCGACCAGCACCAGGGCGATGCCGCCCAAGGCCAGGATCACATAGCCGATCGGACCGCCCTTCTGCATCTCGCCCCAGAAGGTCTTCTTCTCCGGCTCGCTGACGGCGGTCGCCGCGTTCTCGAACAGGTAGATCGGCAGGCTGGCGGGTGCCGTGCCGCCCTGTAGTGCGCGCGCCGCTGCATCGGCAGGCTCACGCCACAGCTTGAACTCGCCACCGCCCGCCGGCGCCAGCGCGCCTGCAGCATTGGCACTGATGCCGTACAGCGCGACATTGCCCACGCGCAGCAACGTACCCTCGACCTGGGTGCCGTCGGCGAGGAAGAACTTGCCAGCTTCCTGGCGCACGCTGGACAACTCGCCCAGCTTGCGATCCGCCGCGCCGTAGAGCGTCTGCAGGCGCTCGGACTGCGCCGCCTCGACTGGCGGCAGTGCCACGCCGAAGCCCTCCAGCGTCGCGCCGGCCTGGGCGAAAGTGCCCTCCAGCAAGCCGGCGGTCTCTTCATTGCTGATCGCCTGCTCCTCGGCCAGCGTGCCTTGCTCCTGCAGGCTGGCGCTCTCGTTGTCGAGCGCGATGGCGCGCGCTTCCAGCGCCGCCACCTCGGCCTCCAGCGCGTTCGCCTGCTGCTGTGCCTGCGTGCGCGACTGCGCCAGGCGCTGTTCGAGCTCACGCTTCTGCGCGGTGAGGAAGGCCAGTTCCTTGCGATAGGCCTCTTCCACCGACACCGCGGGTGCGGCGGCGGCAGCCGGCTTGGGCGCCGCGGCGGCAGCGGGCGGTGGACTTTGCGGCTGCTGGGCCAGCGCACCTGCGGCGCACAGGACGAGCGCCAGGGTCAGACTCGTGCGGATCATTGGCCACCTCCCACCAGCACATTGGGCAACTCGAACCAGCCTTGCCGGATCTGCTTGCCCAGCGAGTCGAAGTAAGCCAGGACCTGCTTTTGCTGCGTCTCGTCGTCGAAGGCCTCGAAGCGCCAGCCGCCGGCGCTGTAGCGCGCGGCGCCGACCTGGCCATCGGCGGTGCGGAAGAACAACATCACCGAGCCGACCTTGGCCACGTCCGCCAACACCTCGTCATTGCCCAGGCGGATGGTCTGGCTGTAGATGGCGTTCTCGCGGGTGATGCGGAACTCATCCTCGTAGAAGGCCCACAAGCGATTGGCTGCGCGCGGCGGCGGCAGGCTGCCGCCCTCCACCTGACGTCGGAGCTCGTCCAGCTCAGCCAGCCGCTCCGCCTGCTTGAAGGGAATGCCTTGCTCGATCCGTGCACGCAGCGAGGCAATGGCGGCGAGCAGCACCGGCTTCAGCGCATCGCCGGCCACGCCGGCCTCGGCGGCCGCAGCCTGCTTCTTCGCCAGATCCTCGCGTGCCTTGCGCAGCGCCAGCTCCTGACGATTCACGGTGGCGGCGAGTTCGGCCTTCTGCGCCGCCAGTCCCGCCAGTTCGGTGCGCGACTCCTGCCGCTCCACCTCCAGCTCGGCATTGAGCTGCTCCACTTCGGCACGCAGCTTGACCAGCGAATCGGCCAGCGCCGCCGGCGCGTTCTGCGCGTACAGCGGCGCAGCCGCGAGGGCCAGCGCAGCCAGCAACGCGCAGGGCAAAGGGAGGGACGTCGGCGCAGCGCGCCGCAAGACGGTCTTCATCGGGAGATCGAGATCGGCACCGTCGAGCGACGGCAGTCGGACCAGTCTAGGAAGCGTTGGTGACAGATTTTTGACGGTGTCATGGGTGGAGCGGGGGCTGGGGGCTGGGGAAGGTCAACCATGACCTCTGCGTCAACCCGGCGTGTCGGTGTGCGCCGAGGCGTGGGCTTCTCTCTGGCGCGTGGTGGCGACGGTTCGTCAGCGCTGGCGCTCGGCTCAACGCAAGGCGTCCGGACGTGCCGAACTTTGCACTCGGGTCTGGCGTCAGCGATGGCGTGCCAACGACGCTGCCCTGGAGGCCTTGATGTGGTCCGCCCTGTTGTCTCATCCGCGCTGGGTCATTGTGGGCGCATGGGTGTTGAGCCTGGCCGGCTTGTATGCGCTGACGCGAATGCCGCTGCAGTTGCTGCCGGATGTGGAGGAGCCTTCGATCAGCATCTGGACGAGTTGGCCCGGCGCGGCCGCAGCGGAAGTGGAGCGCGCGCTCACCGAGCCCCAGGAGAGTGCCATGCGTGGCCTGGAGGGCCTGCGCGAAATCACGGCCTCGGCCAGTCCCGGCGGCTCCTGGATCGAATTGCGCTTCGCGGCCGGTGCTGATCTCGACCGCTTGTTCGTGGATGTCATCGGGCGCCTGCAACGTGTGCCCGCCGCACCACGCGAGGCCGCGGCGCCGGTGGTCAGTCGCGGTGGCGAGGGTCCGCAACGCACCTTGCTGTATCTGTTCGTGCAGCGCCTGCCGGGCGCGGTCGGCGCGATCGAATCGCACCAGCGGCTGATCGAACGCGAGGTGGTGGGCCGCCTGGAGGCCATCCCGGGCGTGGCCTCGGCGCGGCTCAACGCCGGGCCCGACAGCGAGCTGCGGATCGAAGTCGATCCCTTTCGCGCTGCCGCGCTGGGCATCGAATTGCCGCAGTTGGTGGCCACGCTGAGCCGCCTTGATGACGTGTCCGCCGGCAGTGTGGAACTTGGGCGCACCGCCTACGCCTTGCGCATGCATGGCCGGCTCGATCCGGCCGATCTGGAGGCACTCGCCATCGGTCGCGTCGGCGAGCGGGTAATCCGCCTCAGCGAGATCGCCAGCGCGCGCTGGGTGCGTCCGGATCGCAGTGCATTCGGCTACCAGAATGGCAATCCGGCCTTGTCGATCCAGTTATTCCGCGAACCCGGCAGCAATGTGCTGGCGACGCTGGATGCGATCGAGGTCGAATTGATGGCGCTGCGTCGCGATGTGCTGGCGCCACGCGGCCTGGACATTCGGAAGTCCTTCGAGCCGGGCATCTTCATCCGCCGCGCGCTGGGCTTTCTGAGCGGCAACCTGGGGCTCGGCGTGCTCGCCGTGCTGGCCTTGCTCTGGTTATTCCTGCGCGATGTGCGGCTGACCTTGCTGATCGCCATCGCCGTGCCGGTGTCGCTGGCCGCGACCTTGCTGGTGCTGGCCTTGCTCGGCCGCAGTCTCAACATGATCTCGATCGCCGGACTGGCCTTCGCCGTGGGCATGGTGATGGATGCCGCCATCGTGGTCGTGGAGAGCATCGATGCGCGCCGGCGCCAGGGCCTGCCGCAGCGCGAGGCCGTGCTCGATGGCACACGCCGGGTGTGGACCGCCCTGCTGGCGGCCACGCTGACCACGGTTGCTGTATTCGTGCCGGTGCTGGCGCTGCGCGATGTGGAGGGACAGGTCTTCGCCGATCTGGCGCTCACCGTGGCGATCGCCGTGCTGGTCTCGCTGGCGGTGGCGCTGTGGCTGGTGCCGGTGTTGATGCTGCGCCTGCTCGCCGGGCGTTCCGAGCATAGGCAATCGACCACCGGCTCGGGTGTGTGGCCGCGCTTGGCGCAACGACTGGCGCAGAGCTCAGCCACACCTGGACGCGCCCTGGTGCTGAGTCTTGTTCTCACCCTGCTGCCGCTGTTGCTGGCCTGGTGGTGGGCGCCGCCGCGCGACTATCTGCCGCCCGTCAAGCGCGCGGCAGTGGATGCCTATCTGCAGACGCCGCCGGGCATGGGTGCCGAAGCCATCGACGTGGAAATCGCACAACCCATCATCGAGCGGCTGGCGCCCTACATGCGCGGCGAGCAGGAGCCGGCGCTGCTCAATTACTACATCCTGGCCTGGTCGAACGGCGCCACTTTGGGCGTGCGACCCAAGGATCCGGCGCGCATCGGCGAGGTCGAGGCACTGCTCAATGAGTCGGTGCTGCAGAGCATTCCGGACTTCCGCGCCTACGCGGCCGAGGGTGAGTTGTTCGGTGGCGCGGGCGGCTCGCCGCGCGCGATCTGGATCAATTTGCGCGGGCCGGATCTGGACGCGCTGCGCACGCTGGGCGAGCGCGCCGAAGCACGCCTGCGTGCGCTGCTGCCGGATGCGCAAGTACAGCTGATGCCGGGCGCCGACAGCGACAGCGCCGAACTCAGCGTGCGCCCACGCGATCAGCGCCTGGCCGAACTTGGCCTGGATCGCGCCTGGCTGGCCGATGCCTTGCGTGTGCTCGGCGATGGCCGCTTTCTCGGCGAACACTTCGACGGCGAGCGCCGTCTGGCCATGGTGCTGCGCGCGCCGGAGTGGACTGACCTCGAACAGCTCGCCGCGCTGCCACTGGCCACGCCACGCGGCAGCTACAGCCTGGGCGAACTGGCGCAGCTGTCGATGACGCGCGCGCCGCGCGAACTGCGCCGAGTCGACTTTGGTCGCGCAGTGACCATCACCGTGGAGCCGCCAGCCGCGCTGAGCCTCGAGGAGGCGCTGGCCCGCATTGAGAGCGAACTGCTGCCCGAGTTGCGCGGCGCGGCACCGGATGTGGCGATCAGTCTGGCCGGCAGTGCAGGACGCCTGGAGCAACTGAGCCGCGCACTGGCCGGCAACGGCTTGCTGGCTTTGGGCACGCTGCTGCTGGTGCTGCTGCTCACGCTGCGCTCCGGCTACGACAGCGCGGTGGTGATGGCCACGCTGCCGCTGGCGGCGCTGGGCGGCGTGGTGGGCCTGCGCGTGCTGGGTTTGTACACGCCACAGCCACTGGATCTACTGACCATGATCGGCTTCGTGATGCTGCTGGCGATGGTGATCAGCAATGGTGTGCTGCTGGTCGCCGAGACGCGCCATGCCGAGGCCGCCGGGCGCAGCCTGGATGAAGCCATCGAACTGGCCCTGCGCGAACGCCTGCGCCCGATCACGCTGGGCGCGCTGACCGGCGTGGTCGGTGCACTGCCGCTGGCGGTGAGCCCGGGCCCGGCCGCGGCCATCTATCGCGGGCTGGCCGCCGTGACCTGCGGCGGTGTCCTGTTGTCCCTGCTGTTGACCGTGGTGCTGGTCCCGGCCTTGTTGCGCTTGCCGCAGGCGATGCGCAGCCTGCGGCTGCGTCGCCACCCGCACCCGAGCATGGCTGATGCATCCCTCGTGGATGCCCATTGAAAAAGGAGCAATCGATGAAGAGCTGGGCATGGATCATGGCTTTGTGTCTGGGCGCAGCGCAGGCCCAGGCGAACATCGGCCAGACACTGAGCGTGCGCGTGGACGAGGCACGCAGCGAGGCGTTGGCCCCGACCCGTTTGCTGCAAGGCACGGTGGTGCCGGCGCAGGAGGCCGATCTGGCCGCGCGCGTGGCGGGACGGATCGAATGGCTGGCACCGATCGGCAGCACGGTGCAGGCGGGTGAGGTGCTGGTACGTCTGGACGATGCCGCGGCCGCACTGGCAGTGGCCGCCGCGGTGGCACGCGAGGACCGTCTGCGTGCCGAACACACACTGGCCCAGGCCCAGATGGCGCGCTTGAGCGCGATCCCCGATGCGGTGCCGATGGCACAGCGCGAAGAAGCGCAGGCGCGGCAGGCCGTGCTGGCCGCACAGCTCAAGGAAGCCACCGTGGCGGTGCGCGCCGCGCGCCTCGCCCAGTCCGAGGCGCAGCTGAAAGCGCCCTTCTCCGGCACGGTGACGGCCGAACTGATGAGTGTGGGCGAAGAGGCGCAGGCCGGTGCGCCGCTGCTGCGCTTGAGCACGCTCGATCGAGTGGAGCTGGAGCTGGCAGTGCCAGTGGAACTGGCGGGTGCCATCGGCAGCGGCGCGACGCTCACGGTGCAGGGTGAGGCGCTCGCCGCGCCGCTCGCACAATTGCGCGCGCTGGTCCCCGGTGATCCCGGAACGCGCCAGTTGCGCGCCCGTCTGCGGCTGCGCAGCGCCGGTGCGGCGCCGCTGGTGGGCAGCGCACTCAGTGCAGCCTGGCCGACCGCACAACCAGTGCCCGGCATCACCGTGCCACATGACGCCCTGGTGCAGCGCAGCGATGGTGTACGCGTATTCCGCATCGAAGGCGATCGCGCGCGGGCGGTGTCCGTGATCCCCGGAACACGCGCTGGCGATCGGGTGGCGGTGGAAGGCTTGCTCATGCCGGGCGACCGCGTCGTGGTGCGCGGCGCCGAGGGCTTGCGCGATGGCGATGCCGTGACCGTTCAGGAGGCGAGCGTGGCGCTGCGCTGAGGGCGGCAGCGGCACGCTGGCGCTGTCATGCGCGCTATCGTCGTGGCCTTGCCATCGTGCCGCCCCCTGAGGAGGTGCTTCGCCGTGCTCGAATTGATCGGTTTCGATGCCGATGACACGCTGTGGCACAGCGAGCCGTATTTCCAGGCGGCGCATGCGCGCTTCGAGGCCATGCTCGGCGGCTACATCGACCTGGCCGACAGCCGTGTGCAGGAACGCCTGCTCAGCACCGAACGGCGCAATCTCAAGTTGTTCGGCTATGGCGCCAAGGGCATGACCCTGTCGCTGATCGAAACGGCGATCGAGCTGACCGATGCCAGGATCCATGGCCGCGACATCCAGGCCCTGGTCGAACTGGGCAAGAGCATCCTGCAGCATCCGGTGGAACTGCTGCCCGCCGCGCGCGCGGCGGTGGCCAAGGTGGCCGAGCATCATCGCGTGGTGCTGATCACCAAGGGCGATCTGTTCCACCAGGAGGCCAAGGTGCGCGACTCCGGGCTCGCCGACCTGTTCCACCGCATCGAAATCGTCTCGGAAAAGGACACCGCGACCTACGCCCGCTTGTTGGCAGAGTTCGACCTCGACGCGGGACGCTTCGCCATGGTCGGCAACTCCCTGCGCTCGGACATCGAACCCGTGCTGGCGCTGGGCGGTGCGGGCGTGCACGTGCCATACGCGATCACCTGGGCGCATGAAGCCGAGCATGCGGTGGATGCCATGCATCCGCGCCTGCGAACGGCCGCCACCCTGGCAGAAGTACCTGCGGCAATCGCGGAGCTGGCACGGAGTTGATCCGCACCTGACTCGTGCGGCGCTGGCTCGGGCACAGCGCAGCGGTGCGCGTGCGACAATCGCCGCATGTCCTCCGCCTTCGCTTTGCTCGGCTTGCCCGAGCCCCTCGTCCGCGCCTGCGAATCTCTGGGTTATGTCGAACCCACGCCGATCCAGCGCGAAGCCATCAGCCCTGCCCTCGCCGGCCGCGACCTGGTGGCGCAAGCGCGCACCGGCAGCGGCAAGACGCTGGCCTTTGGTCTGCCCTTGCTGGCCAAGATCGAGCCCGCGGCCTTGCGCACCCAGGCGCTGGTGCTGTGCCCCACGCGTGAACTGGCCGATCAGGTGGCCAAGGAACTGCGCGCCGCCGCGCGCTTTCTGCCCAACCTCAAGCTGATCACCTTGTGCGGCGGCATCCCGCTGCGACCGCAGCTGGCTTCGCTGGAAGTGCCCCCGGATGTGGTGGTGGGCACGCCCGGTCGCATCCTCGAGTTGCTCGAACAGCACGCCTTGTCCCTGGAGCATGTTGAGCGCTTCGTCCTCGATGAAGCCGATCGCATGCTCGACATGGGCTTCGTCGAGGACATCCGCCGCCTCGCCCGGCGCCTGCCCACCAGCACCCAGACCTGGCTCTATTCGGCCACCTACAACGATGCGGTGCGTGCCATCGCTGAGTCGCTGTTGCGCGAGCCTCTGCACATCGCCGCGGCATTGGAAGACGCGCCGCAGATCGACGAGTGGGTGCATGTGGTGGACACGGCGCAGCGCCACTGGGCGGTGCTGCAGGTGCTGGCCGACAAGGCGCCGGCGGCAGCCCTGGTGTTCTGCAATACGCGCAAGGAAACGGCGGCGCTGACCGAGGCCTTGCAGCGCGAAGGCCACGCTGCCGATGCCCTGCATGGCGATCTGGAACAGCGCGAGCGCGAAGAAGTGCTCACCCGCTTCGCCAACGGCAGCCTGCGCGTGCTGGTCGCCACCGACGTGGCAGCGCGCGGCATCGACATCGCCGGTCTGCCGATGGTGTTGAGCGCGGAGATCGCCAGCGATGCCGACCAGCATGTGCACCGCATCGGCCGCACCGGTCGCGCCGGCGAAACCGGCCAGGCAGTGGCCATCGTCACCCCGTCCGAGGCGCACTGGCGACGCAGCATCGAGGCGGCACGCGGTCGACCCTTGCAGGAACGCGGTCTGCGCCTCGCCGCGCAGCGACCCAAGCCCCAGGCCGCCGAATTCCGCAGCCTGCAGATCGACGCCGGCCGTCAGGACAAGCTGCGCCCTGGCGATGTGCTCGGCGCGCTCACTGGCGCCGCCGGCCTGCCGGCGACAGCGGTGGGCAAGATCAGCCTCTATCCCACCCGCTGCTACGTCGCCATCGCCCGCGCCCATGCCGACAAGGCCCTGGCCAAATTGCGCGAGCAAGGCATCAAGGGCCGCAAGCTGCGGGTGCGTGCGATCGGCTGAGCTGCGAGCGCCAACGGCGACTCGCCCGGCATCCTCGCCACCGGCAGCGCAAGGCTGCTGCGAGCCCGCCGCGCGGCGCAAATCCAGCGCCAGTGACGCCACTCGTCGCAAATGTGGGTTCGCGTTCATGATCGAGGTTGCCAGCTTCAGATCTGCCAAGCGTTTCGAACTTCTACAAGTTTTGCTTTGACGGAGCCTGCACGTAGCGAGAACATCGCGCGGACGTTCCGCGCTGGAATTGGCCCGGCGCATCAGCTCGCCCCAGGGAGGCGACATGACTCTACGCCTGGCACTCGCAGTGGCCGCCTTCGGGCTCGCCTGCGCCCTGTCCTTTGCGCCACCAGCTGCGGCCGCTGAGGACGATCCTGACCTGCCTCGCGGCCTCGGCGCGATCGACAAGGAGAGCTTCCTCAAGGCTCGGGCGCAGGAAATTGCCTTGCGCCGCGGCTATGTGGAAGGTGAGAGCTTCGATGTGTCGCGGCGTACTCGCGCCTTGGAAGCGCTGGAAGCGGATGAGCGTGCGCGCGCGCCGGAACTGAGCGCATATCGCTGGACCTCGCTAGGTCCGGAGCCGATTCCCAACGGCCAGACGACCAATGTGGTGACGGCGGTCAGCGGGCGCACCATCTCCATTGCGATCCATCCCACCGACCCGAACAAGGTCTACGCCGGCACAGCCAATGGCGGCCTCTATCGCACGCTGGATGGTGGCGCGACCTGGAAGGCGCTGACCGACAACGCGGCCTCGCTGGCCATCGGCGCGGTGACCATCGACCCCAGCAATCCGACCACGGTGTGGATCGGCACCGGCGAGGGCAACGGCTCGGCGGACAGCTTCGCCGGCGTGGGCATTTACCGAATTCTCAATGCCGAGTCGGCCTCGCCCACGCTGGAAGGCCCTTTCGGCACGCGTGTCGCAGGGTGCGGCAGCACGGCTGACAATGGCGTCGCCTTTCAGGGCACTTCGATCACGCGGATCGCCTTCGACCCGAATGACCCGACCCGCATGTTCGTAGGCAACTCGACGGGCGTGGCCGGCATCGGCGTCGGCGTGGCCTTGGGTGGCAGCAATGGCCGCATCGGCTTGTGGCTGAGCGCCAACGCCAATGCCGCGACACCGACTTTTTCGCTGTGCGTCGGCACCGGCGCCTTCGCGATCAAGGACATCGTCTTCGAGCCCGGCAGTTCCAGCAACATGCTGTACCACCTGGTTGATCGCACTGGCGGCACCGCCCACGGCGTGTACCGGACCACCAATGCCAATGCGGCGACCATCTCGCCCAGCGCAGCCTTCACCGGCGCCAGGACGCTCAATCTGTCGGCTTCGACGGTCAGCGCCGCCAACGGCGAGCTCGCCATCAACAAGGTCGGCGCCACAGTCACCGCCGTGGTGGCGCATGGTGGTGGCACCAATGGCCAGGTCCAGGTCTCGACCAACGGTGGTGCGACCTGGGGCGCCGCCATCACCTCGGCCAACGGCTATTGCGGCGGCCAATGCTTTTACGACATCGCAGTGGCCATCGATCCCACCACCGCCAGTCGCATCTACATCGGCGGTTCGGCCACCGGCACGTCGACCCGTATCTTCGCGCGCGCCACCACCGGCACCAACTTCGCCGCCTCGGAAAACGGGCTGCATGCCGACACCCACGCGATCGCCGTGGCGCCCTCCAATCCGGCGGTGATCTACACCGGCAACGACGGCGGCATCTATCGCTCGAACGACAACGGCGCCACCTGGACCAGCCTCAATGTGGCCGGCTTCAACGCCACCCAGTTCATGAGCCTGGCCACGCATGCCAGCGATCCCGAGTTCATGATCGGCGGCACGCAGGACAATGGCACCCAGCTCAAGCGCACCAATGGCACCTGGACACGCACCGACTTTGGCGATGGCGGCTACGCGCTGATCGACCAGAGTTCGACCAGCACCGCCTCGATCCAGATGTACCACACCTACTTCAACGCGGCAGGCAGCGTCATGGGCTACGCCCGCCAGACCTCGCCCACGGCCTTCGAGAACTGGGACTTCCGCGGTTGTGGCGGCACCGCCAGCGGCATCAGCTGCACCGCCACGGCGGTGCGCTTCTATGCGCCCATTGCACTCGGCCCGGGCACACCGAACACGGTGTATTACGGCAACGATCGTCTGTATCGATCGAGCAATACCGGGACCACGCACACCGTGGTCAGCCAGGCGCCCATCGTCAGCGGCGTCGCCATTTCCGCCATCGGGATTGCGCCCAGCAACGACAATGTGCGCATCGTGGGTCTGAACAACGGCGGCATCTTCCGCACCACCACCGGCGCCGCCACCTTGAATGATGTGGACACCGGCAATACGGTGCCGAGCTTCATCGTGTCGCGCGCGGTGATCGACCGCAACAACAGCGACATCGCCTATGTCGCTTTGTCCGGCTATACGACGGCGGGCCAGGGCATCTGGCGCACTGCCAATCTGTCCGCGGCCACGCCCACCTGGACCGCCGCGGCCAATGGCATTCCCAGCATTCCCATCAACGCGCTGGTGATCGACCCGCGCAACTCGGCGCATCTGTATGCCGGCACCGACATCGGCGTGTACCGCTCCACGGACTCGGGCGCCAACTGGAGTTCCTTCAGCGTGGGTCTGCCGCGCACGCCGGTGTTCGACATCGCCTTTCAGGCTGCGACGCTGAGTAGCGGCCAGCACACTTTGCGCATCGCCACCCATGGGCGCGGCATCTGGGAGATCGGTATCCGCTCGCCGCCCAGCGCCACCACCGAAGTAGCCACCAATGTCAGCCGTACCGGGGCCACGCTGAATGGTGTGATCAACGACAACCTGTTCTCGACCACGGTCAGTTTCGAGTACGGCACCACGCCCGCCTTGGGCAGCACCATCGCGGCGACGCCCGGCACAGTGAACACGCAGGTCGATACCAATGTCTCGGCGGTGTTGACCGGCCTGACGCCGAATACCCTCTACTACTATCGCGTGGTCGGCACCAACACCGTGGGCACCAGCAATGGTGCCACCCAAACCTTCTTCACCAACGGCATGGGTCTGCAGGTGGGTCGAGTGGTCCTCGGCGCCACCAAGCAGGCGGACTTCAACCGCGTCACCCGCGTGCGCTTTGCGCAGCAGTTCCCGAGCACGCCGGTGGTAGTGGCGCAGGTGTCCAATGAAGACGCCGATCCCACCGCGCTGCGCGTGTTCAATGTGAGCACGACCGGCTTCGATCTGCTGCAGGTGGAGGCGCCGGGCTGTACCAGCTGCAATGGCGCCAACGGCAGCAGCACGGTGAATTGGATTGCCTCGGCACAGGGCAGCTACCAACTGGTCAATCAGGCCAATGGATCGTCCTTCGTGATCAAGGCCGGCATCGCCAGCACCACCGCCACCCAACGCAACACCGCTTCGGGCTTCGCTGGATGGCCGGCCACTGCCTGGCAGGCGATCAGCTTCCCGACGGAACCGGAGCGCAGTTTTTCCACGCCGCCCGTGGTTCTGACCGGGCTGCAGGGCTGGGCCAACGAAGGCAGCAATCTCACCACCGCAGGCGCCGCCTCGACCTTGGTCGGCCCCTCGCAGCCATGGGCCACAGCGGTGGCGCGCAATGTGAGCGCCAGCGGCTTCGACCTCGCCATCGAGGCCTCCGAGGTCGATGACGACGATGCCGCACCGGCTGGCTTCACCATCAATGAGCAAGTGGGCTACATCGCGATCCAGAGCGGCTTGTCGGCGCGCATCCTGCCCTTCGGCGGCGGTGGCCAGGTCGGCGTGGCCACCGGCACCAGCACCGCCACCGATGTCTGCGCCAACCTCGATCTCGCCTTCCCTGCCGGCACCACCATCGTTGCCACCTCCTTGCGCGGCTTCGGCGGCAAGCAGACGCGCACCGACGCGGATGGTGGCTGGTTGCGGCTGTGTTCGACCAGCAACCCCAGCGGCTTGAATGTGCGCGCGCAATTCCGCGTGGACGAGGACGCCGATCTCGACGCCGAGCGCGTGCATGCCACCGCCGAAACCGTCGGCGGCGCGATCTTCGGCAGCGATTTCAACACCACGCCGGTCAGTCTGGCGCTGCTCGAGTCGCAACGCATCGGCTCCAGGATCGACGTGCAATTGCAGGCCGCCACCGAAGTCGCGCACCTGGGCTATCGCATCTGGGGCCGCCGCGATGCACAGGACGATTGGCGCCCGCTGCACACCGATCTCTGGGTCGCTGGCCAGGGCGGCGATTCGCTGTCGGCACGCAGTCATCGCCGGCAGGTCGAAGCCGAAGGCGTGGGCGAGATCCGCATCGAGGACATCGACATCCGCGGACAGTCGCGCTTCCATGCCCCGGTGTCGGTGGGCGCGCGAATGGGCGCCGCGGTGGTGCCACAGCCCTTGGATTGGGCGGCGATCCGCGCAGCCAATGCCGCCACGCCACAACGCCTGCCCGGCGCAAGCAGCGGCCTGGTGCTGGCAGAGGTCAGCACACCCGGCGTGCAGCGCGTGCGCGTGAGCGAACTGCTCGCGCAAGGATTGCCGGTGACGGCCCAGACCCTCGACCAGCTGGCAGTGATGAAGGATGCGGAAGCAGTGGCGCGCTGGATCGAATGCCCGGATTTCCCCAGCCAGTGCGAAGTGGAGTGGCTGGCGGAGACACGGGCATCGCTGTATGGCCGCACGCAGGTCTACGCGCTGTCGCTGAATGCGGCGGCGGTGCGCAGCGCTGGCCTTGGCGCATTGCGCGAACAGGCGATGCCGGCCGTGGCCATGGCCGGCGAACAGTTGGCGTATCCGAGTCGCGTCTACAGTTTCAGCGCCCCGGGCGAGGATCCCTGGTACGACGAGCGCGTGGTGGCGACCACCACTGCAGTGCAGATCGACCGCAGCTTCGAGCTGGTCGATCGCGTCGACGGTCCGGTCAGCCTGGAGCTGGCCTTGTGGGGCGGCCTCGATTTCCCCGACGAGACCCCCGATCACAGCGTAGCGATCTTGCTCAATGGCGTGGAACTCGACCGCCGTCGCTTCGATGGCTTGCGCAGCGAGATCATCAGCCTGAGCCTGCCCAGCTCACTGCTGGCAGCGCAGAACACGCTGAGCCTGCGCGTGCTGGCCGACACCGGATATGCCGCCGATGTGGTGATGCTGGACGGCTACACGCTGCGCTATCCGCAGGCGCGGCGTCTGCGCGGCACGCTGAGCTCAGGCCGCTTTGGCCCGGCGCAGCAAGCCGAGGTGCTCAGTCAGGGCGGATTTGAGACGCGCGCCGGTCACCCCATCGAGAACCTCGCCGGCGCCAGCGTGCTGTGGTCGCAGGCTGCCGATGGGTCGCTGTCGCGCGATCTGCTGAGCGCGGGCCAGACCGCCATCGACCCGACGCTGAGGGCCTGGCATGCGCAGTCGCTGGCGAGTCTGGCGCGTCCGCAGCTGCGCGCTGGCGCACTGCCGGCCAGCACTGAGTACACCGACTATCTGATCGTCAGCCATCCCTTGTTCGAGGCTGCGCTGCAGCCGCTGATCAACCTGCAGCAGCAGCGTGGTCTGCGCACCCGTGTGGTGCGCACCGATGCCATCTATGCGCGCGCCGGCCACGCCTTCGGCCCGGAGGCGATCCGCGCCTTCATCGCCGAGGTCAATCCGCGCTTCGTGCTGCTGGTCGGCGGCGACTCCTACGACTACGACAATCACCTGGGATTGGGCGCGCAGAGCTACCTGCCGACCTTCTATCGCCAGGCGGATGCGATCGTGCGCTTCGCGCCCAGCGACCATCCCTACGTCGATGCCAATGGCGATGGCCTGCCCGAACGTGCCATCGGCCGCATTCCGGCGCGCAGCGTGGTGGAACTGGAGCGGGCGCTGCAGTCGATCCTGGCGCGCGCTGCGGCGAACACACAGCGCTTCTTCGGCGCCTCGGGCGGCTCTGCGCCCGGCGAGTCCTTCGGCATCCACGCGCGCAGCCTGTTGAGCTACCTGCGCCAGGGTCAGATCACGGCCTTTGGCGCGATCGATGAGGTGGGACTCGCCAGCGCGCAGACCCTGACCCTGCAGGCGCTGGCGGGCGGCAGCGACTGGATCAGCTATCTCGGCCACTCCGCACCGAACCGCTGGGCGCAGCAGAATCTGCTCGATACCCAGCAACTGGCCAGCGTGGTGCGCAACGGCGCGCCCGCCATCGTCAGCCAATGGGGATGCTGGAACAACTACTTCGTGCTGCCGCAGGAAGACACCATGGCGCATGCGCTGATGCTGCGCAGCAACCGCCTCGCCGCCATGGTGCTCGGCTCCAGCAGCCTGGCTGAGGACGCCAGTCATCTGGCCCTGGGCACGCGCTTCTTCGACCTGATTGAGGACGGGCGCTTCGGCGATGAGCCGGTGACGACCCAGACCATCGGCGAGGCCCTGATGGCCGCCAAGCTGCGCCTGCTGCAGGAAGCCCCGGAGCATCGCGAAGCGGTCTACTCGATGACCCTGTTCGGCGATCCGGCCAGCCCGCTGCCGCAACGCTGAGCTCGACTTCGTCATCGCCCGCCGGCTTGCCGGCGGGTAACTCTGCGCGCCGTTGCCAATCCGCCCTGCCGGTCCCTGAGGGACAAAAAGGCTGGGGCATTCGGTGCAATGGCAGCGCGGCAAGGATTGCGCCCTCTTCGTGCGAGCCGAGTCGATACACGTTCAGCCGCTGGCACGAGGCTTCGACGCCCCTCAGGGCCTTTGGGTGATGGGCTTTGTGATCGGAATCCGTCTTCAGAGTCCGAGCCCCTTTCGGTCGGAGATGAAGATGAAGAGCTTGCGTGCAGTGATCCTCAGTACCTTGCTGGTCCCAGGTGGTCTTCTTGCCAATCCGCCGGACGGCATCCTCGATCCGGGATTCGGCACCGACGCGGTGGCCTCGGCCAGTTTCAACCTGTCGGCCAACTTGGTGGATCGAACCTACGGCATGGCCGTCGCGAGCAGCGGGCGCATCTATCTGGCCGCCACCGTGGGCATGCCCGTGCAAGGCGAACACGTCGAGCGCCTGGGACTGATCCGGTTTACGGCCAGTGGGCAGCTCGACAACGCTTTCAGCGGCGATGGCTTGTCCGCACCCTCGCTGGCTGCCTTCGGTACGCAAAACCTGACTGCATTCGGCGCGCTGGTTCGCGCGGATGGCAAACCGCTGGTCTATGGTGTGCGGCACAACTTGCAGGCGCGCCCCAAGATCGTGATCTGCCGCTTCGCCGTCGCCGGCAATCTGGACCCGAGCTACGACGGCGACGGTTGCGCCGAACCCACCCTGGCGCTGCTGGACAATGGCGAGGAGGCCGCCCTGACCGCGCTGAGCTTGCCTGACGAGAGGGTCTTGATGGGCGGTTTGGCCAGCACCAGTCCTGCTAACCCCAATGCCCGCGATGCGCTGGCCCTGATGCTCAAGGACGATGGCTCGGTCGACACCAGCTTCGGTACTTCAGGCTACGTCCTGTTGCGTCCGCCTGGCACTCAAACGAGAGCCCAGTTGATGGACTTGCAACGGCTCCCGGATGGTCGCTTCATCGTCGTTGGCGTTTCCGATGCGGGCCTTTTCGTGTCGCGGCTGTCGGCGACGGGACAACTGGACATGCAGTTCGGCGTCAATGGCTACGCCAAACCAGGTTTCGCCGATCTGCACTCGTTGCCCCAGCCTCGCGACTGGGTTCGCGCCAGCGCCGTCGACAGCCAAGGCCGGATCTACGTCTGCGGATATGTGACCTATGAGAACAGCATCTACAAGTCGGTGATGGCCTTCGCCCGCCTCACGCCGAACGGCACACTGGACTCAAGCTTCAGCGGCGATGGGCGCGTGCTGCGGCCTTTCATCGATGTGTACCCTGTGTCGCTGGTCACCGACTGCGCGCTGGACGGACAGGGCCGACTGACGGTGGCCGTGCAGACCGGCACCCATACGCCACTCAGCAATGACTTCGGTGCCCTACGTCTGCTGCCGAACGGCAGCGAGGACCCGAGCTTCGGCGCTATCGGCCAGACCCGCATCCCGATCGACCTGGGCGGCAATGGCATCGGACAGGATGATCTGGCCGCGATGGCGCTGGTCGGCGATCAAATCCTGCTCGCCGGTACCTCGTATCCCGACAATAGCAACGGGACCGCTACCGGCGAGGTCCACACCATCGTCCGACTCGGCTCCGATCGCCACTTTGCCAGTGGCTTTGAGGATTGACCCGTTAGGCTGCTGGGGTGCGACCGACGCAGGCTCGCACGCCACCTTTCGTGTCCACCCAACATTGTCAGCCACCTGACAGCCGCAGCGACTCTCTTCCGAGTAGAGGAATGAGCGCCAACGAGTGCTCGCCGCGTGGTCTGCGCGGACCCCTGACTACCAAGGAGAATTCTGATGAAGCTGCAAACTGTGATCGCCGGTCTGGCTTTGGCGCTGGGCATCGGCATGGGCGTGAACGCCGAAGCCTTCTCGCTGCATGAGTGCTGCCGCATCAAGCAGCAGGAGTGCGAGCTGAACTACTCGGCATGGAAATGTCGCAACGTCTATCTGAGCTGTGTTGCTTCCGGTCGCTGCATCCTCGACTGATGAGCCTCGGCGTGCCGAACGCAAGGCGGCGCGCCGACCCAGCCGGAGCATGATGATGAGAGACTGGCTGCAACAAGGCCTGGGCCTGCTGCTGTTCGCGGCCCTGGGGCTGGGAATGGGATTGGGGGTGCAGCACTGGCGCAGCACCGCCGATGCCCCGGTGGTGACGAGAATCGACCGCAGCACGCCGGGGTTGCCGGGCGATCGCGTGGTGCTGGTGTCCTTGAGCACCTGTCCGGCATGCGCCAAGGCGCGCGAATGGCTGGGCGCACGCGAGATCGCCTATGTCGAACTGGCGGTGGATCAGACCGAGGAAGCGCGCAGCCTGGCCGAACGCCTCGATGTGTCGGCTGTGCCGGTGCTGATCGTGGGTGAGCAATCGGTGGCAGGCTTCGATGCTGCAATCTTCGACGAGTTGCTCGCGGCTCCCACTGCCCGCTGAAGGGCTGGAGACTGCCCGCTGGCCGGCCCGGCGCGGGCGTCTAGGGCTGGTTACAATCCGTCCGCGAAACGGGGAGGACGGAGCCTTGACATCCGATCAGCCAGGCATCACGGGCCTGCTGTGGCGTTGGCGCATGGGCGAGCGCGACAGCGATGATGCGCTGGCGCGCGAGCTGTATCCGATGCTTTATGACATTGCGCGGATTCAGGTGCGTCGACATCCGGCCGTCACCCTGTCCACCACCGAACTCTTGCACGAAACCTATTTGCGGATCTCCGAGCAGCGGCAGGTGGGCTGGCGCAATCGTGGGCACTTCCTGTCGGTGGCGGCCACAGTCGCCCGGCGCGTGTTGATCGACTACCTGCGCGAACGCTCCGCGCAGAAGCGCGGCGCTGGCGTGCACATGGTGAATCTCGGCGAGTTGCAGGAGTCCGAGGTGCCTTTGGTGTCTGACCAACAGGACTGGCTGAGCCTGGATCAGGCACTGACCCGTTTGCAGGATCTCGATCCCGATGCCGCGCGCGTGGTGGAACTGCGCTTGTTCGCCGGGCTGGAAGTGGCAGAGATCGCCCAGGTTTGTGAGTGCTCCGAGTCGACCATCGCACGGCAATGGCGCTTCGCCCGCGCTTGGCTGGCCGAACAATTAGAAGTCGATCCACCCACGTGAGCCCTGAGCAATTTCGCAAAGTGCGCGCGCTCTTCGATGAGGCGCTGCAGGTGGCGCCGGATGAACGCCAAGCGTGGTGTGAGGAGGCTTGCGCGGGCGATGCCAGTGCGCTGGCCGAGTTGCAACGCCTGCTGGCGCGCGATGCCAATCTACAACGCACACCCACGGTGCCTGCCGCTGAGCTGGTGGCCACGGCGCTGGATGCCAGCGACCGCAAGCGCCTGAGTGGCATGCAGGTGGGTCGCTACACGCTGGTGTCCGAGTTGGGTCAGGGCGGCATGGGCCGCGTGTTTCTGGCCCTGCGCGAAGACGCCGGCGTACGCCAGGAAGTGGCGGTCAAGCTGCTGCGGCGCGAGATGATCGATACCGCGCTGCTGGAGCGGTTTCACGCCGAACGGCGGATCCTGGCCGGGCTCAGCCATCCGGCCATCGCCCGCTTGCTCGATTTTGGCGAGACTGCGGATGGCATTCCCTATGTCGCGATGGAACTGGTCCGCGGCATGCCGATCACGCAGTACTGCGCGGAACGCCAACTGGGCCTGCCACAGCGCTTGAAGCTGTTCCGGCAAGTGCTGGCGGCAGTGGCGCATGCGCACCGCAATCTGATCGTGCACCGTGACATCAAGCCTGCCAACGTACTGGTCGACGACGAGGGCCAGGTCAAGCTCTTGGATTTCGGCATCGCCAAGCCTCTGCAGGCAGGCAATGCCGCCACGCAAACAGGGCAGCGCTACCTGACACCGGGCTATGCCGCGCCCGAGCAGTTCCTCGGTGGCGACATCAGCGTGATGAGCGATGTCTACGGACTGGGCGCGCTGCTTTACGAATTGCTGGCAGGCCGACCGCCGATCGCGCTGGACGTGGGCACTGCCGCGGAATTGGAACGTCGGGTTCTGCACGTGCCGCCGGAGGCGCTCGAGCGTGCTGCGGCGAGCGACGCGAGCACCCGCGAGGCGCTGGGCTGTGCCGATTCCAAGGCTTGGCGACGGTCCCTGCGCGGCGACCTGGATGCGATCGTGCAGAAGGCGCTGCGCAAGGAGGCGGCGGGACGTTATCTCAGCGTCGAGGCCTTCGATGCCGATCTCGAGCGCTACCTCGAACGCCGACCGGTGCTGGCCTCGGGGCACAGCCAGTGGTATCGGATCGGCAAGTTCATCCAACGCAACCGCAGCCTGGTCGCGGTGGTGATGGTCGCCCTTATCGGCATCGGCGCTGCCCTGGCGATGGCCCTGCGCCAGGCGCACCTGGCTGCGGCGGAGCGCGACAGCGCGCGTGCGGCGATGGCGGTGCTCAGCGACTCCTTCCGCGCCGCCGATCCGCTACGCGAGGCCAAGGGCAATGTCACCGCTGCGCAGATCCTCAAGGTCGCCGCCGAAAAGACCGCAGACCTGCGACTGACCCAGCCACGCGTGCATGCCGCGCTGACGGTGGAGATCGGCGAGGCCGAGCTGGCATTGGGCAGCGAACTCTTGACTCGCGATGACGTGGAACTTGCACTGGATTGGCAACGGCGCGATGGCAGCAGCGAGCCCTTGCTGGGCCGCCGCTTGCAGCTCCTGCATGCGCGCCAGTTGGTGTCCAGTCAGGACCTTGACGCTGCGGAGCGGGAGATCGATACCCTGCAACGCGAAGATCCGCGCAATGCGGACATCTTGGTTGCACGCGCGCACTTTCTGAGCATGGCTCGACGTGCAGCCGAAGCTGTCGAGACAGCCTCTGCCGCCGAGGCCATCCTGGCTGCAGATCCGGGTAGTCCTCGCCATAGTGATGCGGTTTGGCAATTGTCTGAAGCGCACTACCAGAACCGCGATACACGAGCGGCCATTGCGGTCCTGGATGATCTGGTCGGCATCTACGCCGCCCAGGGTACGCCGGGCCACTCAAGAGCGCTGTTGACGCGACTGCGTCGGCTACGTCTGCATCTCAGTGCTGGCGAAAGTGGGGCGGAGTTGGTGGATGAGGCGCGTCAGCTCACTGAACTCCTCGGCACTCAGTTCGAGCCGCATTCCTCGGTGATGGGACTGGCGCAGTCCAGCCTGGCCATGGCGCTCACCGGCGTGGGCGATCGCGAAGGCGCGATTGCAGCGCATCGCTCGGCGGTGGCGGCCTACATGGCCATCTACGGGGGCCTGCATGGCAACACGCTGCGGGCGCGCTTCAACCTGGCCGAACAGCTGGCGGAGACAGGATCGGCAGAGGCCGAATCCGCCTTCGACGCGCTGTACGCCGATGCGCGCCTCGCCGGTCAGGCCGACACGCCTTTGGGCGTCTACTTCCGCCACAAGTACGCACGCTTGTTGATGGCACAAGCCGAGCTCGCGGCGGCTCGTCGCGTGCTGCTGCCCAAGGACTTTGCCCCGCAGTTGACGGCCATGGCGGAGAACAACCGTGAGGCCTTGGCGGAAGACCTCAGCACGCTCTTCGGGCCGATCGACTGCGCGACGCAACACGGCACCGATCAGCGCGCCCACGCGGCTCGTATCGTCTGTGCCGTTGCCGTGATGCGCCGACCGAAGAGTGAGTTGTGACAGATGGATTGCCCTTTTTGCGCGGTGTAGAAAGCGGCGGATAACTTTTCGGAGACCACGATGACTCGATCCATTCTTTTCCTTGGGCTGCTCGCCATGGCGTGCGGCGCTGCCACTGCTCCGCTACATCAAGAATCGGCTGACGGTAGGCCGAAGACATGCATTCCGGACCCCTCGCCCAACCCTAACTCGACTTGGAAGACGGATATCTCTTGCCCGACATCGGTACGTAACAACCCGTGGTCGCCGCCGTACACTGTGTCAGTGAATCAGGCCGTCCCGGTGATGATGGTCTGCGATCCGGTCAACGGTGGGATGATGTGCGAAGGCTGGGCCCAGGAAGTCAACCAGCCCGGACACTTGCTTAGCTACAGCTGGTCGGTCCGGGTGGGCTATGGCACCACCGTCTACAACACCGGCCACGATCCCTACGTTGGCTTTGTGTGCAATCAAGGCCAGTCGGTGACGGTCACGATGACGCTCAGCAACGGCAGCTTCAACGGCACCAGCACGCAGCACTTCACCTGCGGCAACGAAACGCAGTGATGCTTGGGACGGGTCGGCGTGGCCGGCCCGTCCTCTCTGCTCATGCGCAGTGCGTGGGATCGGCCAGGCCGGCTTCGGGAAAGCCGGCGGCTCGGATTCGGCAGGAATCGGGATTGCCTTTTTGCGCGGTGTAGAAGGCGGCGGACAACTTTACGGAAACCACGATGACTCGATCCATTCTTTTCCTTGGGCTGCTGTTGTGCACATTGGGCGCGGCGGCCGGGCCGGCTCAGGACGCAAGCACTTCAGAAGGCAAGCCGAAGAACCTGGTCTGCCAGATTGATCCACTGACCGGCGACATCAGCTGCCCGCATAGCAAGGCCATGGTGCGCGACAACGCGGTGTCCTCGCCCTACCAGATCTCGGTGAACAATCCGGTGCCGGTGATGATGGTCTGCGACCCGAGCGGCGGCGGAGTGATCTGCGAAGGCTGGGCCCAGGAAGTCAGCACACCCAAGCAGTTGCTCACCTACAGCTGGACGGTCCGGGTGGGCTACGAGACCACCGTGTACGGCACCGGTCACGAACCCTACGTGGGCTTTAGTTGCTACCAAGGGCAGTCGGTGAGGGTGACCATGAGGCTCAGCAACGGCAGCTTCACCGGCACCAGTACGCAACACTTCGTTTGCGGTAACGAGACGCAGTGATGCGCTCGGGACGGGTCGGCGTGGCCGGCCCGTCCTTGTCGCTCATGCGTAGCGCGTGGGATCAGGCAGGCCGGCTTCCGCAAAGCCGGCGGCTCGGATTCGGCAGGAATCGCAACGTCCGCAAGCGCGGCCCTCGGCATCGGCCTGATAGCAGGACACCGTGAGTGCGTAGTCCAGTCCCAGCGCCACACCGGCGCGGATGATCTCGGCCTTGCTGAGCTGGATGATCGGCGTGTGCACGGTCAAGGGCACGCCCTCCACACCGGCCTTGGTGGCCAGCCGCGCCATGCGCTCGAAGGCGGCAATGAACTCGGGGCGGCAGTCCGGATAGCCCGAATAATCCACCGCGTTGACGCCGATGTAGAGATCGCTGGCCTGGATTACCTCGGCATAACCGAGCGCCAGCGCCAGCATCAGTGTGTTGCGCGCCGGCACATAAGTGGTGGGAATGCCCACAGTGGGTGCTTCCGGCACCGCGATGCTGGCATCGGTCAAGGCTGAGCCACCGATCGCGCGCAAGTCCATCTGCACCACGCGATGCTCGACGGCGCCCAAAGCCTGGGCGACGCGACGCGCCGCATCGAGTTCCGCGCGATGACGCTGGCCGTAGTCGACGCTGAGGGCATAGCAGGCATGACCGGCCGCTCGTGCCTGGGCGAGCACCGTGGCCGAATCCAGCCCGCCGGACAGCAGCACGACAGCCTTGCGTGGCACGCTCGAGGTCTTCATCGCTTCAACGTCCCTTGGCATTGCCCCACAGAACTTTGTGCAGCTGCAGTTGGAATCGCACCGGCAGCCGGTCGGCCAGGATCCACTCGGCCAGCGTGTGCGGTGGCAGAGACTCCCACACCGGCGAGTACAGCACCTGGCAGCGCGCCGCGAGCGCGTGCTCGTTCAGCATCGCCGTGGCCCAGTCGTAGTCGGCGCGATCGGCGAGCACGAATTTGAGCTGATCCTGCGCGTTCAAGTGGGCGAGGTTTTCCAGGCGGTTCTTGCCCGCTTCGCCAGATCCCGGGCACTTGATGTCCATCACCTTGCGTACCCGAGGGTCGACGGCGCTCACATCCAGCGCGCCGCTGGTTTCCAGCGATACCGCGTGGCCGGCATCGCACAAGGCACTGAGCAAGGGCAGGCAGGCCTTCTGCACCAGCGGTTCGCCACCGGTGACGCACACGTGGCGCGCGCCGAAGGCAGCGACCCTGACAAGCACCTCATCCTGGCTCAGCTTCTCGCCGCCATGGAAGGAGTACTGGGTATCGCACCACACGCAGCGCAAGGGACATCCGGTCAGACGGATGAAAACCGTCGGCCAGCCGATGGCGTCAGCTTCGCCCTGGATGGAGTGAAAGATCTCGGTGATGCGCAGCATGGTCTGACCAGTTGATGAGAACGCGGCGGGCGAAGCGCTCGCAGTAGTTGCCGAGGCGGACAGAAATTCGTCGCCCAGCAGTGAGTCGCCGCACATGGCACCGACGAGTGCCATGCACGGCAATCAAACTGCCGGTTCAGCACCCGTCGATGGGCTGTCGCAATCGAGGGCTAACGACCGTCCAGACGCAGCGCACGCAGGCGCGCCTGCGCCAAGCGGGCCACCGGGGTATCCGGGTAGCGCGCCACCACCTCATTCAGCGTGGACTGTGCGCCCTGGGTATCGCCCAATTCGAAGTGGCAATAGCCGACCTTGAGCAGGGCATCGGGCGCCTTGCGGCTGTCCGGGAAGCGGCTCAGCAGCGTCTGGAAGGTCTGCAAGGCCACATCGTAGTTCTGTGTGACGTAGTACGACTCGCCCAGCCAATAGGTGGCATTGGCGGCGTATTCGCCATCCGGGAATGCGGTGATGAACTCGGAAAAAAGCTGCGAGGACTCGGCGTAACGACCCTGCTTCAAGGCCTCGAAGGCGGCCTCATAGGCTGCCTTCTCTTCCGCTGACACCGTGCCCGGCGTGCTCGGCTGAGCCAGTCCGCTGCCCACCGCTTCGGCACCAGCCGGCGGTGCCTGGGTCGGGCTGCTGGCGATGGGCGCGACCGGCTCATCGGACAAGCCCGTGGGTGCGGGCTCAGGCGCCGGCTCCATGCCCGTGCCGGCAGAGGGCGCGGGTACCGTCATGCCACCGCCTTCAATGCGCTGCAGGCGCGAATCAAGGTCGATGTACTGGTCGCGCTGGCGCTTCTTGAGGCCTTCGATCTCGAAGGCCTGCTGCTCGACCAGGCCACGCAAGGACTGCACTTCTGCCTGCAGTTCCTGCACTCGGGTCAACAGCTCGCTGAGATTCTGCGCGTCGCCGCTGGCGCTGCCCTGCACCTGCTGTTCGAGGCGCGACACGCGCTCGGACAAGCTCAGGCGCGAAGACGACTGCGCATCGGCCATGCCGGAAACGCTGACGGCGGCCACAAGGGCCGCCGTCAGGGATCGAAGACCTCGTCGCGTTGCGATCATGGTCAATGCGGTGCGCCTCCGATCGCGCGTCCGGATTACTGACGCGTGGTGTAGATCAGCTCAGCGCGACGATTCTGCGACCAGCAGCCTTCGCTGCTCTCGGTGCAGGTCGGACGCTCTTCGCCGTAGGACACGACGTTGACCTGCTCGGCGCGGCCACCGTTGGCCAGCAGCAGATCACGCACAGCGTTGCCGCGGCGCTCGCCCAGGCCCAGGTTGTACTCGCGCGAACCGCGCTCGTCGGCGTGACCTTCCAGCGTCAGACGGGCGCCCGGGTTGGAGGACAGCCACTTGCCGTGGCAACGCAGCATTTCCATCGCTTCGGACTTGACCACCGACTGGTCGAAATCGAAGTAAGCGACGCGCGCCACCAGGCAGGGCTTGGTGTCGAGCAGCTTCGGATCGGTCCAGTTCTCTTCCTGCACCGGCTGCGAAACCGGCGCCGTCGGCTGCGAGGGCTGAGCGGTTTCGGGCTTGGTCACTTCCTTCTTACAAGCGGCCAGACCGGCGACGGCCACGGCGAGCAGGATCACGCGAATCGGGGTATTCATTGTTTTAGGTCCTCGTCCAAAGGAGACTTTAAGAGCGAAAAAACAGCCGGAGACTAGCCGCGTGGCGTTCAACGCTGCCTGAAGGGGCCCCAAGCGGGCTCACGGATGTCGCCATCCGGGAGCGCCAGCCGCTGCCGTACCGAACCATCGGCAGCCGCCGCATACAGCACACCGCGACTCCCCTCGCGGGCTGCGTACAACACCATGCTCGCGTTTGGCGCGAAGCTCGGAGACTCATCCATTGGGCCTGGAGAGATCAATCTCACCGTGCCCGGATTGCCCCGCTCGCGATCCAGAACCGCGATACGATACACGTTTCCGCGACCTTGTACCATCGCCCACTTCTTCCCGTCGTAGCTGACGTTGACCTTCGCGTTGTACTCGCCCTCGAAGGTCACGCGCTCGGGCGTACCCCCATCCGCTGACAAGGCATAGATCTGCGGCTTGCCGGAACGGTCGGAGGTAAACAGGAAGCTGTTGCCGCCAGGCATCCAGAAGGCCTCGGTGTCGATGCCGAAGTGCCGGGTCAGCTGGGTGATGGCATTGCTGGCCAGATCAACCTTGTTGATCTCGGGGTTGCCGCTGCGCGACAGCGTGATCAGCAGGGTACGGCCATCGGGCGAGAAGTTGGGCGCGCCATTGATGCCCTTGAAGTTGGTCACCATGCGGCGCTGACCGGTGGCCAGTTCGTGGATGTAGACGTGCTGGCGCAGGATCAGGCTCTGCGGGCCTTCGCGCTCGAAGCTCACATAGGCCAGATAGCGGCCATCGGGCGACCAGGCGGGCGACAGGAAAGGCTCGGTGTTGCGCACGATGCGCTGCGGCGCGTAGCCATCCGAATCGGCCACCCAGATGCCGTACTCGTACTTGTTGGGCGCCAGTCGCTGCGCCTTGATGTAGGCGATCTTGGTGAAGAAGGCGCCGCGCACACCGAGGATGGCCTCGTAGATCTCGTCGGAAATGCGATGCGAAACGCTGCGGAACTCACTGGCGCGGATCGGATAGGACAACTCGCGCATCTTGCGCTGGTTGACCACATCGTGCAGTTCGAACTCGACACGAAAACCGCCGGCTGGGTCATCCAGCACGCGCCCGATTACGAGGAAGTCCTGCTTGGCGCTGCGCCAGTACGCCATGTTGATTTCCGCGCCGCGCGCAGGAATCTCGCGGATGTTGGCGGTGGGCATGGCGCGGAACTGCCCGGTGCGGTTCAGATTGCTGCGAATGATCGCCGGTACATCGGTGGGATCGCGCATGGCGGCGCTGTCCCAGGCGAAGGGCACGATGGCGATGGGGATTGCAGCTTCACGTCCGTCGATGATTTCCACATCGAGCCCCTGCGCCTGCAGGCGGGGCGCAGCGAGCAAGATCACAGCCAACAGCAAGATCAGGATGCGCATCGTCTCAAGTCCGAAGATTTCAGGGCCGCCAGGAATTGCTTAGCCGTCGTAGCGGAAGTTGAAGTTGAGCTGTGGTCGAAACACCGATTCAAAGCCGTCGTAGGGCAAGCTCCCGGTGCGCTGCACTGCCTCCAGGATCGACTGCTGCACCAGAGGATCTGCGTTGCAAGGTGAGCCGATGCTGACGCTGATGACGTCGCCGCCCGGGATCTGCCGCACTTGCAGCACGCAGCGGATGCCAACCGGCGTGTTCACCGGACGTCGCCAATTGGCAGTAACGATGGTCTGAATCGCCGCCACGTACTGACTGAGCAGGCTGTCCTCGACATTCTCCCCACGCAGCACACTGCCCTCGGGCTCCTCAGTGACGGCTGCGGTGTTGAGGATGTCCTGCACACGTTGCGATTCGCGCAGCTGCGCCAGCTGCTGTGCCTGCTCCTCGGCGCGCCGCGCAGCGTCTTCGCGTTGACGACGGATGTCCTCCAACTGCTGCATGCGCTGCTGCTCCAGTTCCTGCTGGCGGCGCAGCTCTTCCTGTTCGCGACGCAGCTGCTCTTCCTGCTCGCGCTGCAGGTTCATCGCATCCACATCGGGCACGCTGGGCAGCACCGGTCGCTGATCGGTGACGTCATCCGGCGTCGCCTGTGGCGGTGGTGGTGGCGGCGCAGGCTCAGGCTTGGGTTCCGGCTTGGGTGGCGGCGGCGTCGGCTTGGGTGGCGCCGGGGCGGCGCGTGGCGGCGTCTTACCGATCGGCATGTCGACCAGCACGGCTTCGATGGGCTGGCCGGCAATGACCGGCTTTTCCGGCATCGACATCCATAGGCCGACCACCAGCGTGCCCAGCGCCAGCAGATGCACACCCAGCGACCACGCCAGGGCGCGCCACTGGTCACGCGGGGATTCGAAGCTGGCGAGCGCGGCGCTCATCGGCGGTTGACGGGCTCCGCGGGCGGCGGTTCCGCCATCAAGCCCACGCGCGGTGCGCCGGCGGCCTGCAGCGCCGCCATCGCCTCGTAGATCTTGCCGTACTCGACGGCGCGGTCGCCGCCGACCAGCACCGGCAGCTTGGGGTTCTCGCGCACCAGTCCGCCGACCTTGTCGGTCAGCGTGGCCAGATCCACCGGCTCGCGGACCTCGCCGATGGTCAGGAAGAACTCGCCCTGGGCATTGACGGTGACGATCACCGGATCCTCAGGCGTGTCCAGCGGCTGGGCATTGGCCTGCGGCAACTCGATGTCCACGCCCAGGTTCAACAAGGGCGCGGTGACCATGAAGATGATGAGCAGGACCAGCATCACGTCGATGTAGGGCACGACGTTGATGTCGGAAACTGGCTTGCGACGCTTTCTGCGCATGCTGGGCGAGGCCTCTGCTCAGTGGTCTTCCAGGTGCGCTTGTCTTTGCAGGATGCTGCTGAATTCCTCCTGAAAAGTGTCGTAGCGCAGTTCCAGCCGTTCCACCGCATTGGAGAAGCGGTTGTAGAAGATCACCGCCGGAATGGCCGCGAACAGGCCCATGGCGGTGGCGATCAGCGCTTCGGAAATGCCCGGCGCGACGGTGGCGATGGTGGCTTCCTTGACGCCGGCGAGGCCGTAGAAGGCCACCATGATTCCCCACACCGTGCCGAGCAGACCCACGTAGGGCGAAATCGAGCCGACCGTGGCCAGGTTGTTGAGGTGCATCTCCAGCTTGTCCACCTCACGCGAGAGCGCCACGCGCATGGCGCGCTGCGAGCCCTCCAGCAAGGTGCGCGAATCCACCTGGCGGCGCTGGCGCAGGCGGGCGAATTCGCGGAAGCCTGATTCGAAGACGCTCTCCAGTCCTTCGCTGGGTTGGCCGCGACCGGTCACCTCGCGATACAGCTGCGCCAGGTCGGCGCCGGACCAGAAGCGCTCCTCGAAGGCCTCGGCCTGTTCGCGGGCACGCGCGATCACCGCCTTCTTGCGGAAGATGATCCACCACGACCACACCGAGGCTGCGAGCAGCAGGAGCATCACGATCTGCACCGGCAGGCTGGCGTGCAGGATCAATTCGAAGACGTTCAACTGGCCATTCATGATTTGAGGTCTTGCCAAAGATCGTGGGGGATGGGAATCGGTCGGAAGGCATCGGCGTCGAGGCAGGCGATCTCGACCCGCGCGCGGCAGATCTCGGCGCCGCTGCGCACATCGAGCATGCGTTGACTGACTGCGAAAGAGGCCCGGCGCAGTTCCTCACAGCGCAGTTCCATCAGCACCTCGTCGTCCAGCCGTGCCGGCTTGAGGAATTCAAGCTGCATCGCGTAGACAGCGAAAACCAATCGCAAGGAGAGCTGCAACTGGCGTTGCTCATAGCCCTTGCTGCGCAGCCACTCGGTGCGTGCGCGCTCGAAATAGCGCAGGTAGTTGCTGTGATAGACCACGCCCCCGCCGTCGGTGTCTTCCCAGTAGACGCGGGCGCGCCAGTCGAACTGGCTGGGCGGCAGATCGGCGCGGCTCATGCGTCACCGCCGTCGGGCTCGAACAGATCGGGCGTGGGCTCCGCTCGCCGTGGCGGCTTCAAGCCGAAGTGGCGATAGGCCTTGCTAGTTACCATGCGACCGCGCGCGGTGCGCATCAGGAAACCTTGCTGGATCAGATAGGGCTCGAGCACGTCTTCAATGGTGCCGCGATCCTCGCTGATCGCGGCGGCCATGCTGTCCACGCCCACCGGACCACCGTCAAAGTGTTCCATGATGGTCTGCAGCAGGCGCCTGTCGAGCGCGTCGAAGCCCTCGTTGTCGACCTTCAGCATTCCCATGGCCGCTGCCGCAATCGGTCGGTCGATACGGCCGCTGCCCTTGACCTCCGCGTAGTCGCGGGTGCGCCGCAACAGGCGATTGGCGATGCGCGGGGTGCCGCGCGAGCGCCGCGCGATCTCGTGCGCGCCTTCGGCCTCGCAGTGGATGCCGAGAATGCCGGCCGAGCGGGTGACGATCTCGGTCAACTCGGCCACGCTGTAGAACTCCAGCCTTTGCACGATGCCGAAGCGATCGCGCAACGGCGAGGTCAACAGGCCAGCGCGGGTGGTGGCGCCGATTAGGGTGAAGGGCGGCAGATCGAGCTTGATCGAGCGTGCCGCAGGGCCTTCGCCGATCATGATGTCGATCTGGAAATCCTCCATCGCCGGATACAGCACTTCCTCGACCACCGGCGAGAGTCGATGGATCTCATCGACGAAGAGCACATCGCGCGGCTGCAGGTTGGTCAGCAGCGCGGCCAGATCGCCCGGGCGTTCGAGCACCGGACCCGAGGTCTGGCGCATGTTGACGCCGAGTTCGTTGGCGATCACATGCGACAAAGTGGTCTTGCCCAGGCCGGGCGGACCGAAGATGAGCACGTGGTCGAGAGCCTCGCCACGGCGACGCGCCGCCTCGATGTAGATCTCCAACTGTTCGCGCACCGCTTGCTGGCCGAGGTACTCGGACAGGCGGCGCGGGCGAATGCTGGCTTCGAGGGCGGCTTCCTCGCGCGATTGCTGCGGCGACATCAGGCGTGCGCCTTCGCTGCCCTGCATGAGTGTGATCGAGTCCTTGGTGGTTTGGCGACCGCCCGCGGCGGGCTTGACATCCGGCACCGCGATGGCGCGCCGATTCTGAACGAGGCCACCGTGACGGCCAAGCGATTCCACGCGCTGGCTTCAATGGCGATTCACGCTGCGTGGCGGCCCGCAATCGATTGCGAATGGTAGCCTGCGCGCCCTTGCTGCCCTGTGCCGGACTTTGTGACCATGACCTCGCATCGCATGTTGCGCCTGATTGGCGTGCCCACCGATATCGGCGCCGGCCATCGCGGGGCCTCGATGGGTCCGGAAGCGCTGCGCGTGGCTGGCCTGCGCGAAGCACTGTCGGCGCGCGGCTTCGCCGTCGAGGACGCCGGCAATCTGCAGGGGCCGGTCAATCCGATGCAGCCGCCGGAAGTAGGCTATCGCCACCTGGAAGAAGTGGTGGCGTGGAACAAGGCGCTGTACGAAGCGGTGTCGGCCTCGCTCGACAGCTCGCGGATGCCAATCGTGCTCGGCGGCGATCATTGCCTGGCGGTGGGTTCGATCGGCGCGGTGGCCGACTGGTGCCGGCGCGTGGGCAAGAAGCTGCGCGTGCTGTGGTTGGATGCGCATGCCGACTTCAACACCTCCGACATTACGCCCTCGGGGAACCTGCACGGCATGCCGGTGGCCTGCCTGTTCGGCATAGGTCCGGAGCCCCTGATCCGCCTGGCCCAGCAATCCCCGGCCTTGCGTCGCGAAGAGATCTGCCAGATCGGCATCCGCTCGGTGGATGCGGGCGAGAAGCGCCTGGTCCACGAGCAAGGCCTAAGCATCTACGACATGCGCTATGTCGACGAGGTCGGCATGCGCGAGGTGATGCGCCAGGCGCTCGAAGGCGTGGGGCCCGACACGCATCTGCATGTCAGCTTCGATGTGGATTTTCTGGATCCGGAGATTGCGCCGGGTGTCGGCACCACGGTGATGGGCGGTCCCAACTACCGCGAGGCGCAGCTGGTGATGGAGATGATCGCCGACACCGACAGGCTGGGCTCGCTCGACATCATGGAGCTCAACCCGGCCTTCGATCAGCACAATCGCACTGCAGTGCTGGCGGTGGACCTGATCGAGAGCCTGTTCGGAAAGTCGACGCTGATGCGCCGCTGAGGCTGCAATGTCACCGCGCCCACTGGATGCCGCCGAGCTGTGCGCGCTGAGCGCCTTTGCCGGCGACAGCCGGGCGGCCTTTCGCAGCCTGGTGCGCCACATCCAGGCGCGCGATGCCGGCCTCGGGGTGGCGCTGCTCTATCGGCCGTCGGGATTGGCTGGCACGCCGCGGCTGGCCGGATTGAGCCATGCCGAAAGCGCGATCCAGATCGAAGCCGACGACCCCTTCGACGATCACGCCGGCTTGCTCGCCTTGCATGATGAGCTGAGCCTGGCGATCGCCGCCGACACCACGGCAGCGCGCCTGTGGCAGGCGCAATCGACGGACCCTCTGGCGCTGGCCAACCTGCTGCGTCTGCCGCCGGCGCTGCTGTCGCTGCCGCTGTATGGCGATGGCGGCTGCGAGTTGGTCGTGGTGCTGGCAGGCAGCGGCTTGAGCGCCGAGTCGGCACCCGGTTGGCTGGCGCTGGCCAACGGCGTCGCCGCCTTCCTGGCCGGGGCACTGAACGTGCGCGAAGCGCGCGCCAGCGCCGCGCAAGTGCATGGCGAGTTGCGCGAGCTGGCAGATGTGCAGCGCTTGCTGCTGCCCGACCGCCCGCAGATCCGCGGCCTCGCCTATGCCTGCCATTACCAGCCCTCGGCGCAAGCCGGCGGTGACTACTACGATCTGATGCGCCTCTCGCACCGGGTGATGGAGCAGTATCCCGAGCACCTGCCGGACGCCTTCGGCGTGATGCTGGCGGATGTGTCCGGGCACGGCGCTGGCGCGGCAATGGAAGCGGTGCAGTTCGACGCCATCCTGCGTACCTATCGTGGCACTGAAGGCGAAGGTCCTGCGGGCGCCCTCACCTACGCCAACCGCTACTTCTTCTCGCGCCGCCCGCGCCCACACTTCCTGACCGCGCTGGGCTTCCTCAGCCTGCCGCACGAGGGTCAGGTGCGCTGGTGCAATGCGGGCCATCTGCCGCCCTTGCGTCGACGCGACGGCCGCATCGAGCGCCTGGACCAAGGGCGCGACATTCCCATCGGCATCCTGCGCGAACAGCGCTACGAGAATGCGGTGGACGAGAGTCGAGCCGGGGATGTGTATGTCTTCTACACCGACGGCATCACCGAGGCGCGCGATGCAGGCGGGCGCGAGTTTGGCATCGATCGACTGAGCGCGATCGTTGCCGGCAGCCGTTTTCAGACGCCAGAAGCGCTGCAAAGCCAGATCCTGGCCGAGTTGCACGCGCACCAGGGCGGCGCGATCGGCACCGACGATCAGACCTTGATTGTGCTGCGCCTGGCGGGTTGATCGGTGCTGTCACGAACTTGCTGCACACAAGCCTTTTCAGTCAACGAGTTAGGATATGTTCTTGCAAGCAAACCTGAAGCAATGCAACAAAGGCCACGCCGCGACGGGTCTTTTTGGCTTGTCCACAAGGGCTGTGGATAAGTGTGTGGATGAAGGGCCATTGACAGCCCAGAGAATGGCGTCCTGACGCGCTCGCGGGCCTCCTGGCGAAGCCTTCACCAGTGCGCTAAGGCATTGAATTGCCGATGTTTTGACGCTCGCCCTCGCAGCCGCTGAGTGGTGAATGCGGACAGCGCAGGGATCTGCAAGCTGCTGTGCACAACCACGCCCAAATGCGTGGTCTGTCACATTGCGCGGCGCAGCGGCGGGCGGGACTCACTTTTGCGACAACCTGCTAGACTGCGCGCCCTTTTCGGCGGTCATCGTGATGCCGCCGGTCCGCGCACGGGTCGTTAGCTCAGTCGGTAGAGCAGGAGACTTTTAATCTCTTGGTCGAAGGTTCGAATCCTTCACGACCCACCACCTTCGCCGCGCCATTCCAGATCTACCCATACCAGACGGTGGTCGGAAGCTCTGACCCAGTCTGCGCCCTCTTCGCCTTCCGCTGGCCAGTACACACCGCTGTCGATGATCGTGAGGCCGCGCGCAGGCAAGGCGTAGTCCACGCGCAGGTTGCCGGGCACCGGCTCGCCAAAGTCTGCGGTGTCGGCAGCGTGCTCCGCCGGATCCGGCGCATACGCCGCCGCCGCGATCGCCCCGTGACTCTGTGGCACACGATCGGCATCCACGCGAGGGTGCTCCAGCAACTGTTGGATGGCGCCGTCGACGCTGTTGCCACGACGCGGGTCGGCATTGAGATCGCCCAGGATCACAAAAGGCTGGTCGACCGGCAGTCCGCCGCTGCGGCCGCGGTCATCGACGATCCAGCTGGCGCGCACCGGGTCCAGGTAGTCGGCCCACAGGCGGATCTCGTCGTGATTGCGTCGGCCATTGCGATCCTCTGGTCCATCGAAGGAGGGCGGCGTGGGGTGTGCGGCCAGCACATGCAAGCGGCGCCCACCGATCGCGATCGGCAGATCCCAGTGGCTCTTCGAACTCAAGCGCAGTTGCGCCCAGATCGCCAGCGGATAGTAGTCCCTGTCATCCGGCCAGCGCGGGATCAGGGCACCGGGCATGCTGGCCCAGCGCAGCAGCTGGAAACTGCGCACCGCCTGCGCGTCGATCGGGAAGCGACTCAGCAGGACCATGCCGTACTGGCCGGGGAAGCGTCCGAAGCCATAGGCGTCCTCAGGTCCATCGCTTTGGCCATCGCCGTTCAGATCAAGCCCGCTGGGCTCGCCGGTGTTGACCGGTGCAGCGTAGTGGTGAGCGTAGTCCAGCGGCGGGTCGCCGCCTTGCGAGCGAGCCAGATAACGGGCGCGGAACAGGCCCACGGCCACGCCCTGTGCGTCGTAGTCGAACTCGTTCAGCAGCACGATGTCCGGTCGCACACGCTGCAGGATGGCGGCAATCGCTTGCGCCTTGGGATCTTCGCCAGTCGACAGGCGCTGGATGAGCACACGAGGACCGTCGCTGGACAAGGCAGTGTTGAAGCTGGCGATGCGCACGCGCATGGATTCTCCCGCCGATTTCGGCGCCGGAGGAACATCGGAAGTGTGGCCGCAGGCCGTCAGCAGGAGGAAGACGAGCAGCAGGACTTGCCACCGCAGGGAGCGGCTTGCGGCAGGTTCGGCACGGTGTACCGGAAGCTTGGGCATGGACAAACCGCCACAGGGATCTGCCGGCGATGCTGCCACGGCGCAGGCCTTTTAGTCGCTGTCAGCAGGCGCTGCTGGCAGTCTTCGGTGTCAGCGGCGCGTGTGCGGGATCGCCGTACGCTGCGACTGCCGGCAAGGATGCCTGCCTTTTCGTGGTCCCTGAAACGACGAAAGGCCCCGCAGGGCCTCCCGTCTTACCGCAGGCGTGTGTGGATCAGGCCTTGCCGGGAGCCGGCTTCGGCGCAGGAGCCTGCACGCGCGTGGTGGCAGCCGCTGCACCCACGCGGGCGCCAGTGGCGAAGTAGTCATGCAGGTCGTGGGCGAAGTCGTCGAACTGGCCCAAGGTCACGCGATTGGCGCGGACGAAGAAGTTGTAGGCGAGCACCGAGGGAATGGCGACGCCCAGACCGATACAGGTCATGATCAGCGCTTCGCCGACCGGCGCGGCCACCACGTCCAGCGAGGCCTGACCGGTTGCACCGATCTTGATCAGCGCGTGGTAGATGCCCCACACCGTGCCGAACAGACCGACGAAGGGAGCGGTGGAACCCACGGTGGCCAGCCAGGTGAGGCCATCTTCCAGCTTGTTGCTTTCGCGGGCCACAGCCTGACGCAGGGCGCGATCGATGAATTCGCTGCGATTCAGGGCTTCGACCAGACGCGAGCCTTCGCTCTTGGCGTGATGGGCGGCGGCGTTGGCGCACTCCAGAGCAATCTTGGAGAAGGGCTCATTGGCCGGCTCGGCTTCCATCAGGCGATGGGCTTCTTGCGGATTGGTGGTCTGCCAGAAGGCATCCATCACGCGTTGGGCACGCGAACGAATGGTCATGTTGCGCATCGTGTTCCGGACGATGAACCACACCGTCCCGATAAACATCAACAGCATCACGAAGAACACGAACTTTCCGACAAAGTCGGAAGCTTCCCACATGTGCATCAGACCCATTTGTTCCATTGTTCAAGTCCTCACCTGGTCGACTGCTGGCGACACGCTGGGCGCGCGCGAGAACCGATATGCTAACCCGAGTCTTGTGTGGGTCGGTAGAGGCTTTCGGCAGCTTTTCGCATCAGATTGCCTCGGCCGCTTAGGAAGTCTGAACTCGTGACCAAACTCAGCGTCAACATCAACAAGATCGCGGTGCTGCGCAACTCGCGCGGCGGTCAACTGCCGGATCCGGCCCACGCCGCGCGCATCGCCATCGAGGCCGGCGCCGATGGCATCACGGTGCATCCACGTCCGGATCTGCGCCACATCCGTCCCGATGATGTCGCGATCCTGCGTCCGCTCGCGGCTGCGGCCGGGGTCGAGTTCAACATCGAAGGCAATCCCTACGCCGGCCCCTCGTCGCGCTATCCGGGGTTCATCGAGATGGTGCTGGCTGCTCGCCCTGAGCAGGCAACTCTGGTGCCCGACACGGATTCGCAGCTGACTTCCGATCATGGTTGGGACTTGCGCCGCGAGGCCGAGCGCCTCGGGCCGCTGATCGCTAGGCTCAAGGCAGCAGGGATCCGCGTCAGCCTGTTCATGGACGCGGACAGCGAGGCGCTTGACGATGCGGCGGCACTGGGCGCCGATCGCATCGAGATCTACACGGGTCCGTTTGCACTGGCCTGCGAGTCGGGCGACGTCGACGCGGCGCTCGCAGCAGTGTGCGACTGCGCTCGGCGCGCACGCGCGGCGGGACTCGGCATCAACGCCGGACACGATCTGAATCGCAGCAACCTCGTGCCGCTGCTGGGTGCCGTGCCGGATCTGCTTGAAGTGTCGATCGGCCACGCCCTGATTGGCGAAGCGGTGTACGAGGGTCTGGCGGCAACCGTGCGCGACTACCAGCGCGTGATCGGCCAGGCGCTGCGACGCTGAGCGCCTGGCCGGGAAGGGCGACCGGCCGGTCGCTCCCGACTTGGACAGCCTGAGGGCTGGTTCAGCGTGACTCTGAGACCTCGGCCAGCCCGACGCGCTGCAGGCCCGCTTGCTGCCCGACGCTCATCCACGCCGCCACGTGTTCGAAGGCAATTCCTGGCTCGGCGTCGATCAACAGGCGCGGCTGATCCTCGACTTCGCGCACGCCCAGGGCCTGCAGCAAGGCCCGCGCCTCGGCGGGATGCATGGCCTCGCCGTCGAGCCAGGGTGTGGGCACGGCACCGCTGTCGCGGAGTTCCAGTCGCACATCGAGCTTGGGTGCCGCGGGCTGCTCGGTGGATTCCGGCATGGGAACAGGCAGGCGCTGCGCCAGCATCGGCGCCGTAATCATGAAGATGATCAGCAGCACCAGCATCACGTCGACCAGCGGCGTGGTGTTGATGTCGACCAGCGGGTTTGAAGACAGATCCAGAGTTCGACTCATGGGGCCTCCATTGCGTGGGAGAGACCTCGGCCGACGCGATCCGCTGTGTTGGCCTTGGCACCGGCGCATCCGCTTGGATGGGCGCCGAGCACCGTCATCGGTGCGCTGAGCGAGTCGTCCCTGCTCGGACTGGATCGGACCAGTCTGATCGCTGCGCTCCAGCGTAAGCGTAGTCCGCGTCTTCGGCGAGATCGGCGTCGCCGGCATTCATCGGAGGCTGACAAAAGAAAAGGGCCGGGTTCACCGGCCCTCCGTTGACGCGTTGACGCGCCGAAGCCTCAGCCTGCAGGCGGCGGTGGCGCTGCCACACCCCCACCCGAAGCCGTGGACAGCGCATCAAAGCCGATGCGTTCCACCCTGGACCGCTTCGCCGCGGCCAGGATGTCAGCCAGTGCCTGATAGGGCACGGTCTCGTCGGCCTCGATCTTGTACTCGGGTTGATCGTCCTTTTCCTTCTTGCCGACTTCGCGGAACTCGGCGTTCAGCGTGGCGAGGTCGATGACGTCGTTGTTGAGGTAGATCTGCACCGCACCGCCGCCCAGATCACGCAGTTCAAGTCGCTTTTGCTCGATCTGGCTCTTGTCTTCCGGATTGGTCGACTGCTGCGGGAGGTTGATGCGCACCTTATGCGCCAAGAGCGGCGCCGTGATCATGAAGATGATCAACAGCACCAGCATCACGTCGACCAATGGCGTGGTGTTGATGTCGACCATCGGGGTGGAGCTGGAACCGCCGCTGCTGGGACCCGCACTCATACCCATGTCTATGCTCCTTTCTCAGCCGCCTTCGCCAGGCGCTGTCACGAATCCGATCTTGCTGATGCCCTTGCGCTTGGCCGCGTTCAGGGTTTCGCGAACGTGCTTGTAGTGCACGCCACGATCAGCACGAATCTTGACCTCGGGCTGCGGCTTCTTGGCCGCTTCGATGGCCAGACGTGCTTCCAGGCCCTCGACGCTGACCGGGTCATCGCCCCAGTAGAACTGCACCATGCCGCCGCCCTTGTCCTGTACCGACAGGGTAACGGCACGCTCCTCCGCGGAATCCGGCTCGTTCGGCGCTTCGGGCAGCGCGATCGGCACTTTGTTCTGCATCAGCGGCGCGGTGATCATGAAGATGATCAGCAGCACCAACATCACGTCGACCAGCGGCGTGGTGTTGATGTCGGTCATCGGATTCTGGTTCTGGCCCCCACCGGAGCCCACACTCATGCCCATGACTGGTACTCCTGCTTAGCCCGCGCTCGGCGCGTGCTGCTTGGTGCCGTAACGCTGAGCGCGCACCCGTTGACCGGTGGCGAAGTAATCGAGCAGATCGTGCGCGAAGCTGTTGAAGCGGGCATACAGCTGCTTGTTGCTGCGCACGAAGTAGTTGTACGCGAGCACGCCCGGAATCGCCACGCCCAGACCGATGCAGGTCATGATCAGCGCTTCACCGACCGGCGCCGCAACCACGTCCAGCGTCGCCTCGCCCTGGCGGCCGATGTTGATCAGCGCGTGGTAGATGCCCCACACCGTGCCGAACAGGCCAACGAAGGGAGCCGTCGAACCGACCGTGGCAAGCAGGGTGAGTCCGGAGTCGAAGCGGGCCGCTTCACGGGTCACACCCGAACGCAGCGCGCGTTCGATGAACTCATGCCGGCTGAGCGCTTCCGCCATGCGACCGCCGGAGCTGTCGGAATGGTGTTCGGCGGCGAAGGCAGCATCCAGCGCGATCTTGCTGAAGGGCTCGAAAGCCGGCTCCGCCTTGAGACGGGCCACCGCCTCACGCGGCGAGGGCGCTTCCCAAAACTCGTCGATCACACGCTGCGCGCTGCGCCGCACGGACAGCAGTCGCAAGCCGTTGTACAGCACGTAGTACCACACCAGGATCGACATCAGGCCGAGCACGACGAAGGCAAACAGACCCACCACGTCGGCATGCTGGATCAGATGGGCAAACCCCATCTTCGACAGCGCCAGCGAGTCGGTGTTGCCCATCATCAGATCGAGCTGATCGATGCCCGGCGGCAGGGTGGAGGTCACATCAAAAGTACCCGCACCCGGATCGGCAGCAGCCTGAGCGGCTGCATCGGTCGGCGCAACCGACGTCGCAGGAGCTGCAGCGGCTGGATCAACCGCAGTCGACACCGCATTGGGGTCGACCGGGGGCGTGGCAGGAGGCGTCTGGTCTTGCATGGCGAAGCCTCTTAATCAGACAGAGAGAAGCGGACGGGAACCAGCGCCCAGCTCGAATAGGCCGAGCCTTCGCGCAAACCAGGATTGAAGCGCCACGCCCGGGCCGCCTGCATCGCGGAACGGTCGAAGGACTTGTATCCGCTCGACTTCTCGATTTCGATCTTTTCCGGACGACCGTCAGCGCCGACCAGGATGCGCAGCAGCACCTCGCCTTCGACGCCGCGACGCAGCATGTCAGGCGGGTAGCGCGGCGGACGGGCGCGATTGAAGGACACGTCCTCGCTCGCGGAGACTTCGCGCGGACCATCGCCACGATCGGTCGTGGGCGGCGGCGGCGGCTGAATCGCCACGCCCTCCGGATTGTCCGTGATAACCGGCGCCACTTCCGGCGGCGGTTCCGGCGGCGGCTCCGGCTTCGGCTCCTCGCGCTTGATCTCAATGGGCTTGATGATCTTCGGCGGTTCGGGCGGCGGCGGCGGCGGCGGAGGCGGCGGGGGAGGAGGCGGCGGCGGCGGTTCGAGGAACACGATCTCGACCGTGTTCTCCTGCGGCTTTTGCAGGCCGCTCGGCGCCTTGGCGGGCAGCAACAACAGCCCCACCAGGACCGTGTGCACTCCCATCGTCGAGGCGATCGCAATGACGCGGCGCCAGTTCAAGCCCTCAGGGGCATTTACATAGTTCGAGGCCATCAGCTTGCCGTCAGATAAGGCGTCAAGGATTGTCGAGCGTGCCGGCAGTCACCGGCGCTTTGTGTGCCTTTGGTCACTTGACCGAAGGCAACCCCAAAGGCGCCGCAAGCTACACGAAAAGCGCGCCCGACCACAAGGCAATCAGCGACCAAGCGACTTCAGCGCTTGGACCGCGTTCTTCTCCGACTCCGGATAGCCCTTGGCTTTCTCGAAGGCGGCGATTGCAGCAGCTTCGTTGCCCGAGTCCATCTCGGCGATGCCGAGCTGGTAGTAGGCATTTCCGGTCTGGCGAAGATTGCCCTTCTGCACCGCCTTGACCAGGTAGTCACGCGCTTCCTTGGGCTTCTCCTGATCGAGCAGGACCTGCCCGACGTAGAGGTCTGCAGTGCCGTTGTCCGGCGAGGCATCAGCGGCCTTTTGGAACTGCGTCAGCGCATTGGGCAAGTCTTCCGCGTCGTAGTAGGCCTCGCCGACCATCAACAGGCGCTCGCGCGTGCTCTTGACCACGCCCTTCTCGATGCCTTCCTGCATCGCCATGGCCGCATCCTTCGGCTTGTCGAGGTCACGGTATGCGATGTAGAGGTTGTTGTACTGCGCCTCGGTGGTGAGCTGACCCTGCGCGCGCAAGCCGTTCAAGAAGTCCACGGCTTCTTGCGGGCGCTCGGCTTCGAGCAAGGTGCCGGTGAGGAAGTTGGCGAACTCCGGATCACCCGGGTTCTTGGCCACCGCTTCGCGGGCGAAGGCCAGCGCGTCGTCGAAACGCTCGAGCGAGTACAGGGCATTGGCCTTCATCTGGAACCAGGACTTCTGCACCTCTTCACCGGTGCTGAAGGCGAGGTCCACGTACTTCACGACGTTCTCGTAGTCCTCGAGGTCGTAGAAGTTGTTGGCCATCATCGCGTAGTTGCGCGCCTTGACCGCCTCGGCATCCTTCAGCCAGTCCTCGAAGGCCGTGATCGATTCCTGCGGCTGATTGTTGATGTTGTAGAGCTCGGCCACCGTCAGCTTGGCCTGGAAGTGATCGGCGTTGGGCAGAGCATCGGTGGCGATGGCTTCGTTGAAGCTGGCGATTGCACCTTCGATGTCGTCCTGGTCGTAGCGCACGAAGGCCTTCAGCTCCAGCACCTTGGCCTTTTCGTAGCCGCTCTTGGCAGCACCCATCAGCTCTTCGGCAGCGGTCAGGGCTTCGTCGTACTTCTGCTCTTCGTACAGCGCGCTGACCTTCTCGTAGCGCTTGTAGAAGCGCTCACTCATGTTGGGCTTCTTGTCTTCCCGGCCCGACTTGCTGACTGCGGCCTTGGTGTCCCGCTTCGCTTCGGCGGGCGGCACCATCACGACCAGACTGATCCCGAGACCGAACATGGCTGCCATGAGCAGCTTTGACGCGCGCATAACTCCCCTCCCGAACATGACTTCTGGCACAGCATGCCGAGGAATCCGCATCGGCCGCGTTAAGCGGCGCTGGATCCCACGGAACGACGACTTAACGATTCTTGCCCTTCTCGACCGGCAGTTGCTCCGCCAGCCACGCGGCGATGCCGCCCTTGAGGCTGTAGACCTTGGCGTAGCCCGCCTTGATCAGACGCGCCGCCACCTCGCCGGAGTTCATGCCGGCCTGGCAATAGAGCAACACCGGCTGCTCCTTGTAGCGCTGCAGATCCTTTGCATCGGGGTCGACCTGCGTCGGCGTCAGGTGGCGCGCGCCGCGGATGTGGCCGCGATCGTAGTCGGCCGTGGGGCGCAGGTCGATGAGCATGGCCTGCCCGGAATTGAGCAGACGGGTGAAGTCCATGTTGCCGATCACCAGGTAGCCCTTGGCGCGATCGCGCACCTCGAAGATCACCCAGGCGATCAGGATGCCGACGAACAGGGTCCACAGGAACGGATGGTTACCGACGAACTCTAGGAAACGATCCATGGATGGCCCGGGCCGACGCGAGGGGCGCGGATTATGCAGAAAGCCCGGCGCGGCGCGCCACACGCCCGGGATGACCCGACTCAGGCGCCGATGTCGGGGATCAGCTTGCTTTCCAGGTACGCAATCATGTCCTTGAGTCTGAGCTTGCGCTTCTTCATGCGGCGCAAGGCCAGCTCGTCCAGGGCGCTGTCGCGACCCAGGCGCTCGATCATGGCATCGAGATCACGGTGTTCCAGGCGGAGTTCGGCGAGGCGGCGCGGCAGATCGGCGGGGTCTTCGCTCCACATGTTGGTCGCGGTCCTCCTCGATGTTCGGCGGGCAGGCTGAGTGTAGCAGCGGCCCAGCGCTGGCGGCTTCGGCGGCAAGCAACAGGCGATCCTTGTAGACTCGCGCCCCCTTTTGCGCCGCCCCGGCGCCCAGGTGGTGCCGCCGCCATGATTCCAGCCAAAGCCAGCGTCAATCAGGTCAAGCTTGCCAAACGCATCCGTCGCCAGGTCGGCCAGGCGATCGGCGACTACAACATGATCGAGGACGGCGACCGGATCATGGTTTGCCTGTCCGGCGGCAAGGACTCCTACACCCTGCTGCACATGCTGATGGAGCTCAAGCGCAAGGCGCCGGTCGACTTTGAACTGCGCGCCGTGCATCTCGACCAGAAGCAGCCTGACTACCCGCCGGAAGTGCTGCCCAACTATCTGCAGACGCTCGATGTGCCCTTCGAGATCCTGGAGCAGGACACCTACAGTGTGGTCAAGCGCGTGGTGCCGGTGGGCAAGACCATGTGCGGCCTGTGTTCGCGACTGCGCCGCGGCGCGCTGTACCGATATGCCGAGGACCACGGCATGACCAAGATCGCGCTGGGCCATCACCGCAATGACATTGTCGAGACCTTGTTCCTCAACATGTTTCATGGCGCCAAGATCTCGGCCATGCCGCCGAAGCTGCTGAGTGATGACGGCAAGCACGTGGTGATCCGGCCGCTGGCCTACGTGGCCGAAGAGGACATTGCCGACTTCGCCCAGCAGCAGGGCTTTCCGATCATCCCCTGCAACCTGTGCGGCTCGCAGGAAACCCTGCAGCGCAAGGTCATCAAGGACATGATCTACCAGTGGGAACGCGCCCATCCGGGCCGCATCGACCAGATCTTCCGCAGCATCTGCGATGTGCGCCCCTCGCAGCTGGGCGATCGCAAGCTGTTTGACTTCGCCACGCTGGGCAGTCGCGGCGGCCGCGGCCTGGACGCGCACGCCTGGCTCGATGGACACCTCGAATCGACCGATACGGAGACACCTCATGTGGTTTAAGAACGCCAGCTTCCTGCGCCTGCCGGAGGGCTTCCAACTGGATGTCACCGGCCTGGAGGAAGCGGTGGCGGCGCGCGGACTGCGCAGCCCGGGGCCCTTGGAACTGGAGACGCGCGGCTTTGTCTCGCCCTTCGCCCGCGACGATGCCGCGCTCACCCTGAGCAGCAGTGGCGCGGTCCTGCTGGCACTGGGTCACGAAGGACGCCTGCTGCCATCCTCGGTGGTCAAGGATGCGGTGGCCGAGCGCGCTCGCGAACACGAAGCGAAGACCGGACGCAAGCCGGGCAAGCGCCTGCGCAACGAGTTCAAGGAAGCGGCCTTGGCCGAGTTGCTGCCGCGCGCCTTCGTGCGCAAGAGTCGCACGCCTTACTTCCTGGACAGCGAAAGCGGGCTGATGGTGGTGGACAGCAGCAGCGACAAGCAGCTGGAGTCCTGTGCCAGCGAGCTGCGTGAAGCCCTGGGCAGCTTCGCGGTGCGGCCGTTGTCCGCCAATGCCTCGCTGCCTTTCCTGATGAGCCAGTGGCTGCAGACGGGTGAATTGCCCGAAGGCTTCGAATTGGGCGATGAGTGCGAGCTCAAGGATCCCAGCGACAGTGCCAGTAGCGTGCGCTGCCGACGGCATGACCTCAGCGCCGAGGAAGTGCGCGAACACGTCCGCTGCGGCAAACAGGTCAGCCAGCTGGGTCTGGTGTATGAGCAGCGCATCGGCTTTGTGCTCGATGCCAAGCTCAAGCTGCGCAAGATCAAGTTCCTCGATCTGGTCCAGGAGTCGCTGGATCAGGGCGCCGATCAGGATCCCGATCAGCTGCTGGCGGCCTCCTTCGCACTGATGAGCCTGGAGTTGCGCCGTCTGCTTGCGCGCTTGCGCGTGGTGCTGGAGTTCGTCGACTGAGCATGCGTGACGCCGACGCGCTGCCCGAGACGCTGGCGGGCTGGCCGCTCCGGATCGAGCGGCCGCGCGGCGCGCGGCGGATGCGGCTCAGCGTGGGCGAAGGAACGGTCCTGCTGCGCTGGCCAGAGTCGATCGCCGCCAGCCAGGTGCGCCAGTTTCTGGACGCGCACCATGGCTGGATCGAGGAGATGGTGGCGAAGCATCGCAATGCCGAGTCGCGCGCGGCGCAGGACTTGTGCCTGCAGCCCTTCAGCGCGGGACATTTGATTGTGCTCGGTCAACGCCTGCCGGTGCATTGGGAGGACGGCCCCGGCGCCATCGAGATCGGCACTGATCGCGTGCGCCTGCGCGTGCCGATGAGCCGCGCGCAACCGTCGCGCGTGGCGCAACGGCTGGCCATCGGCGCCCTCAGCCGGCGCCTGCAGGACTGCTGCCGCCATTGGCTGCAGACCCACGAGCCGGCAATGGGCGTGCGCGCCCGCGCACTGCGCCTGCGGCCGATGCGCAGCCTGTGGGGCAGCTTGTCGCCGCAGGGCGTGGTCTCGCTGAACTCCGGGCTGGCCTTCTGCCCTGAGGCGCAGGGCGAGTATGTGCTGGTGCATGAACTGGCGCATTTCCATGCGCGTCACCACGGGCCCAGGTTCTGGGCAGTCGTGGCGCGGCATTACCCGGCCTACATGCGCCAGCGCAGCGCCTTGAATCGGGATCATCTCTACGTCCAAGCCCTGCTGCGCCGGCTGCACGCAAGGCTGCCGAGCCCGGATGTTCCCTGAGGAGCGCGGATGACGGCGTCCGCCGAGCGCCGGCGCTGCAGCGATCAGGGCTGATCGAGAAAGGCCTGGATCAGCGGCGCCACGCGTTCGGCCTCTTCGAGATGCAGATGATGGCCGCCGGGACCGCGGTCCAGCTGCAACGGCCGCAGTGCCTCAATGCGCCGATCGGCCGAAGGGCCGCTGAGGTAGGGCGTGGGCGGATCGGCCAGCAGGATCTGAGTCGGCGCCTGCACCGCCCTCAGCACTGCCAGCCATTGCTCTTCGGTACCGCGCAGCGGCGAGGGCAAGGTCTGGCGCGGATCGGAGCGCCATACGTAGCCGCCCGCGACCGGCATCAGCGCGCGCTCCACCAGATGTTCGGCCGCCGTGCGACTCAGTTCGTTGGCCGCCATCCGCGCGCGCACCGCGCTGTCGCGGTCCGGATGCACCTTGAGCTGCTTGTCGGCCACCGCCAGTCGCGCCTCCACTGCCTTGCGCAGATCCGCGGGCGTGTGTTCGGGCGCCCTGGACATCGGCCCGATGGCCTCGATCAGCACCAGCTTGCCGATGCGCTCAGGGAAGGCGCCGGCGATCAGGCTGGCGATGGCCCCGCCCATCGAATGCCCGATCAGATCGAATCGATCCAGACCCAGACAGCCGGCCAGCCCCATCACATCACTGACCAGATCGACGAAGTGGTACCAGCTGCCTTCCGGACGATGGCCGCTCCAGCCGTGGCCGGGAAAGTCCGGCAGCCAATAGCGCCGCCCGGACAAGCGCCGCACCAGCGGCACCAGGCTGCCCGCATTGTCCAGCCAGCCGTGCAGACACAGCGCCGGCGGGTCGCTGCGCGCACCGTAAGCCAGGCCGGCCCAGGTCTGCGCCGCGCATTCGAGCTGCCATTCCTCGGCATCGGCGAACAAGCTCATCGCCGGCGCTCCAGCCAAGCCTGCTGGCTGATCTTGAGGGCCGCCACGCGCGTCTCGCGGGCGGCCACATCGGCCACCGGCAACGCCCAATCCTGCAGATGCCGATCGACCAGGGCCGCGAGCATATCGACGTGGTCGGCGCGGTGATTCAAGGCCGGGATGTAGCGCAGCGCTTCGCCGCCGGCCACGCGGAAGGCCTCGGCGTTCTGCTGCGCGATTTCTTCCAGCGTCTCCAGGCAGTCCACCGCAAAGCCCGGGCACAACACATCCACGCGCTTGAGTCCCTGTTCGGCCCAGGCGATGAGCTGCCGATCGGTGTAGGGCTGCAGCCAGGGCTCCGCACCCACCCGGGACTGGAAGCACAGCGCCCACTCATCTTCCTTCAGCTCCAACGCCGCCGCCAGCTGTCGGCCTGTAACCTGGCACTGGCAGTAATACGGATCGCCCTGCAGGAAGTAGCGGCGCGGAATGCCGTGGAAGCTGAGCAGGAGCTTCTCGCCGCGACCGTGGTGCTGCCAGTGTTCGCGCACGCTGTTGGCCAGCGCCTGGACGTAACCGGGCTCATGCAGGTAGTCGCCGATCAGCCTGAGTTCGGGCCACCAGCGCCAGGTCTTGAGCTCATCCACCACCGCATCGAAGACGCTGGCGGTGGTGGTTGCCGAGTACTGCGGATACAGCGGCAGCACCAGCAGCCGGCGCATGCCCAGTGCAGCCAGTTCACGCATCAACGTGGGGATCGAGGGTTGGCCATAGCGCATGGCCAGCCGAAACAGCGGCGCCTCGGCATCGGCCGGATAACGCTGCGCCAGGGCCTCGGTCAGGGCAGCCGTCTCCAACAACAGGGGTGAACCTGCCTCGCGCCAGATCTGCTGATAGGCATGTGCCGAACGCCGCGGGCGCACGCGCAGGATCACGCCATGCAGGATCGTCTTCCACAGCCAGCGCGGCAGTTCGATCACCCGCGGATCGGACAGGAACTCCGCCAGATAGCGACGCACTGAGGGCGTATCCGGCCGCTCCGGCGTGCCGAGGTTGACCACCAGCACGGCGGTACGGGGCACCTGCCGATGGGTACTTTCATCAGAGCCGCGGTAGCGGGACATGCGATCGCCTTGCGCCAGACAGCCTGCAAAGATAACGGCTCCATGTGTGCTGAGTGCGCGATTTTTCCTCGGAAGCGTCCACGGAGGCTGCCAGGGCTTGGAGAAAGGCCGGACAAGCTGCTACCATCCGCGGGCGCCTAGCCGGGCGCACCGCGCCCAAAGAACGATAACGATGCCGGCTTTCCGTCCCCTGAGCATTGCGCTGCTTGCCAGCGCCGCCTTGATCGCTGCGCCCGTGCAGGCGTCGACGGTCGGCTTTGTGGTCAACTCGGACGATCCCAGCCCTCGCGACTTCGACAGCCTCTACCGCGTCGATCTGGAAACCGGCCAGTCCGGCAAGATCGGCGAGGTGCGCAGCACGGACAGCAGCCCGCCCTTCGCCGACATCGAGGGGCTGGCCTTCAACACCCGGCTGGAACTCTTTGGCATCGACGATGCCTCCAAGTCGTTGATTCGGATTGACACGCGTACTGGGCGCGCGACGGTCCTCGGCAACGCTGAGGGCAATACGGGGCTGCAACGGAATTCGAACTACGATTTCGGACTCGCCTTCGATTGCCAGAACGTGCTGTACGCCAGCTCGGACAGTCGCCGCACCCTGTATCGGTTGGACTCCGCCACTGGCAACGCGGTGGCCGTGGGTGGCGAAGGCGCGCTGGGCGCGCCGATCACCGATATCGCCTTCCGCAATAACGTCCTGTACGGAATCGGCTCGGAAGGCTCGGAAAATCTCTATCGCATCGATGTCAGCACCGGTCGCGCCGAGCTGGTCGGCCCGCTTGGCGCTGGTCTGCGCTTCAACGACGGCGGGCTTTCGGTCGACAGCACAGGCCGCCTGTGGGGCGTGGCGGACATGACCGGCAGCAGCACCACCGCTGAGCCCAGTGTGGTGTTTCGCATCAACGAAGTCACCGGGGCGGCGACGCGCATTTCGACGACGGTGGCGGGCGTCGAGTCACTGGCCATCACTGCACCTTTCTGCCGCGCACCCGAGGGCAATGGCATCCCGGCCATTTCGACGATCTCGCTCGGCGGCAAGCTCAGCTTGATTGCGCTGATCCTGCTGGGTCTGGTCTGGGCGCGACCGTTCCGCACGCTTTAATGCCGGCTGGGCGATCCTCGCCCGCAGTCGCCACCCTCTCTCGCTGAGGATCAATGAGCATGTCTCTACTGCGCACCATTGGCTTGGGCGCCCTGTGCGTCGGCATGGCCCTGCTGTGGACCCCGCAAGCCGACGCCGGCCCCAAGGAAGAACAACGCGCCGTCAAGGCGATCGAAGTGCTGGATCTGATCATGGCCAGCGCCGACAGTGAGATCCCGGAATCCCTGCTGTCAAAGGCCTACGCAATCGCGGTCATCCCCGAAGTGGTGAAGGTCGGCATGGTGGTTGGCGGCCGCCGCGGCAAGGGATTGGTGTCGGTGCGCGGCGCCGACGGCACCTGGTCCAACCCGAGCTACATCACACTAACCGGCGGCAGCTTCGGCTTCCAGGCCGGTGTGCAGAGCGCCGATGTGGTGCTGGTGTTCCGCACGCCGCGCGGGGTGGATACTCTGATCAACGGCAAGTTCACGCTGGGCGCCGATGCCTCGGTGGCCGCAGGCCCGGTTGGCCGCCAGGCCTCCGCCGCCACCGACGCCGAACTAAAGGCCGAGATCCTGGCCTATGCGCGCAGTCGCGGGCTGTTCGCCGGCGTTGCATTGGATGGCACCGTGCTGTCGATCGACTGGGATGCCAACGAACGGGTGTACGGGGGCGGCACCACCCCGCGCGCGATCTTCGAGAATCGCGTGCGCAGCGCGCCGAGCCATATCGTCGACTTCCGCGACCAGCTGGAAGAAAAGACCGCGCGCTGAAGCGATCTGGCCTTGAGCGCAGCTCAAGGCTTCGCGCGCGCGGCGCATTGAGGCTTGTCATCGCCTTGGCACTTGTGCGCGTTATGCTGGCCAATCATTGTCTGGTCCACCGCCGGACCGTCACGAACCTGAGGAAGCCATCATGGGTACCTGGAGCATCGGCCACTGGATCGTCGTCGCCATCGTGCTGCTCTTGCTGTTCGGCACCAATCGTCTGCGCAACCTGGGTAGCGATCTGGCTGCGGGTCTGAAGGGCTTCAAACAAGGCATGGCCGATGGCAATGCCGAGCCGGCCAAGCTCGAAGCCGATCCCAAGCAGACCGCCAGCGCCGAGCCGAAGAAAGAGCCCAGCCGCGAGGCTTGAGGCCTCAGGCCGGCGCGCCGCCCGTGTTCGACATCGGTTTCTCCGAGCTGATCCTGATCGGCGTCGTGGCCCTGCTGGTGCTGGGCCCCGAACGCCTGCCCAAGGCTGCGCGCACGGTCGGTGCTTTGTTGCGCAAGGCGCGGCAGAGCTTTGATGCGGTCAAGGCCGAGGTCGAGCGCGAAGTGGCGGCGGAAGAACTCAAGCGCACCATGCAAGACGTGCCGCAGCCCTCGGAAACCCTGCGTGCGATCAGCGAGCCGCTGGAGCAGAGCGCGCGCGAACTCAACGACAGCGTCAAGGACCTCACGCGTGGCCCCTGAGGTCTCTCCCGAAAGCGATCAGGAACAGGGTTTTCTGTCGCACCTTGTTGAACTGCGTTCGCGGCTGCTGCACGCCGTGCTGGCCGTGCTGCTGGTCGCCATTGCCCTGATTCCATTCGGCAACAAGCTGTACACGGTGCTGGCCGCACCGCTGCTGGGGCGCCTGCCGGAAGGCACGCAGATGATCGCCATCGACCCGGCCTCGCCCTTCTTCACGCCCTTGAAGCTGAGCTTCTTCGTGGCACTCGTACTGACCGTGCCCTACATCCTGTACCAGGCTTGGGCCTTCGTGGCGCCGGGCCTGTACAAGCACGAGCAGCGTCTGGCGATGCCCTTGCTGGTGTCGGCCACACTACTCTTCTACATCGGCTGCGCCTTTGCCTACTACCTGGTGCTGCCCACCGTCTTCGCCTTCATGAATGCGATCGCCCCGGACGGCGTGGCGGTGATGACCGACATCGCCCGCTACCTCGATTTCGTGCTGGTGATCTTCCTGGCCTTCGGCGTCGCCTTCGAGGTGCCGGTGGCGGTGGTCATTCTGGTCGCGCTGGGATGGGTCAGCGTCGAGCAGCTCAAGGCGGCGCGCAGCTATTTCATCGTCGGTGCCTTCGTGATCGCCGCCATCCTGACGCCACCGGATGTGCTGAGCCAGCTGCTGCTGGCGATTCCGATGTGCCTCCTGTACGAGCTTGGCATCGTGGCCGCACGGGCGCTGATCAAGCCCAGGCGCGAAGGCGCGCCGACGCCGTCGTGAGGCCACACGGCGCGCCGGACTCGCGTCGCCAAGTTGCGCCTGAATCGCGGACCAGAGATGCCACCCAGACCGCGCACGATTTCCCTGCCCCGCTAAAGCGATCGCACGGCCGTTGGCGAGGGCGGGCGCCCGTTTCGCGAGCGTCACAGAAGCAAGCGCACCAGCCCTCGCAGGCCGCTCGCCCAGACACCGGCTCAAGGCGCTGGGCGAGCTTCCAGACCGACCCTGATCAAGCCACCGGCGGCGGCGGCGGTGCCAGGGGCGGCTGCGGAGCGGCCGGCGTGTTGGGATCGAGCTCGGCGTCGCCGAAGACTTCGGCATAGGCCTCGTAGGCGGCGCCCACGAAGACCGGCAGCGCCACGATCAATCCCAGGCCGATCGGCAAGATCGCCAGGAAGCCGATGATGATCATCAGGATCCAGAACACGATCACCGCTGGAATGTTCGCCAGCACGCCGTTGAGACTCCACTTGAGTGCCGAGACGGCGTCCTGGTTGCGGAACAGCACCAGCGGAATGGCGAAGAAGGTCAATGCCGAGAAGCTGAGGCTGACCAGGAATCCCAGCAGATTGCCGGCCAGCGAGCCTTGCAAGGCTTGACTGAGCAGGCTGCCCAGCAAGGACACGACCGCCACGATGGCGATGTGCACCAGCTTGTCGCCCGCCTTGAAGGCGCTGAACAGGTGATCGAAGCGCAGGCTTCCCCCGGTGGCCTGCTCACGCAGCCCCAGCAAGACGCCGGCGTAGAAGAAATTCGCCACAATCGGCACCAGCAGTACGCCGATCAGCGGGATGAAGACCAGGATCGCGATCAGGATGATCGCCACGATACCCATCCCGATCAGGGCCAGGCCGCTCTTCGTAAAGGCTTTCCATCCGCCCGACAGCCAATTCAGACCCGCACCTGCTTCGACCTTGTGGATCATCGCTACTCCCCTCTGGTTGGTGTTTGAAAAACCGGCTCGACCCAGACTTCAGTCGACCGGCGGCAGGACGTGCAGCACTTCTTCGATGGTGGTGATGCCGCGTGCTACGTGCGCCGCTGCCGACAGGCGCAAGGGTCGCATGCCGTCCTTGACGCAGGCCTCGGCAAACTTGATCAGATCCACCTGCTGAGTGATCTGGGCACGCAAGGACGGCGTGAGGCGGAAGATCTCATAAATGCCGGTACGTCCCAGGAAGCCCGTGTTGCGGCACTCAAGGCAACCGACGGGCGCGGCGATGCGCTTGGGCGTTTCCACCCGCCACGGCGCCACTAGCGCCTTCCAGCGCGCTTCGTCCACCACCGCGTCCATGCGCTTGCAATGCGGACACAGGGTGCGCACCAGACGCTGTGCCATCACGCCGACGATGGTGCTCTGCAAAAGGTAGTAGGGCGTGCCCAGATCCAGCAGGCGCGTGATCGCGCTGGGCGCGTCGTTGGTGTGCAGGGTGGACAGCACCAGATGACCGGTCAAGGCAGCCTGGATCGCCATCTGTGCGGTCTGCAGGTCGCGGATTTCGCCGACCATGATGATGTCCGGATCCTGACGCAAGAGCGTGCGCACACCCTCGGCAAAACCGAGGTCGATGTTGTGTTGCACCTGCATCTGGTTGAACTCGGGAGAGACCATTTCGATCGGGTCTTCCACCGTGCACACGTTGATGTCCGGCGTGGCCAGGCGCTTGAGCGTCGAGTACAGGGTGGTGGTCTTGCCCGAGCCGGTGGGGCCGGTGACCAGCACGATGCCGTGCGGCACGCCGATCAGTTCCTCCCACAGCCGGCCTTCGCGCTCGGAGAAACCAAGCTGCGCGAACTCCTTGACCACGATGTCGGGATCGAAGATGCGCATCACCACCTTTTCGCCGAAGGCGGTGGGCATGGTCGACAGACGCATCTCGACTTCGCGACCGGAGGGGCTGCGCGCCTTCAGACGGCCATCCTGTGGGCGCCGCTTCTCGGCCAGATCCATGCGCCCGATCACCTTGATGCGGCTGGTGACCGCGACCATCACCGGCGTGGGCAGCTCGAAGACCTTGTGCATCACGCCGTCGATGCGGAAGCGCACCGGCGAGATCTCGCGGCGTGGTTCGAGGTGGATGTCCGAGGCGCGCTGCTCGAACGCGTACTGCAGCAACCAGTCGACGATCTGCACGATGTGCTGATCGTCAGCGCCGAGGTTGGTGGCCTTGCCCAGCTCCAGCAGCTGCTCGAAGTTGATGACCTTGCTGGCCTGCTCGCGGCCCTGATCCTTGGCGTCCTTGGCTTTGCGCACCGAGCGCGTGACGCCATAGAACTCCATCAAGTAGCGCGAGACGTCGAGTGGATTGGCCACCACCAGATCGATCTCTTTGCGCAGGATGTTGCCCAGATCGTCGCGCCAGCTGGACAGGAAAGGCTCGGAGGTGGCCAAGGTCACGGCGTTGCCGCTGACTGCCACCGGCAGGATCCGATAGCGCTGCGCATAGGCTTGGCCGATCACATCGGTAACCTTGGCCATGTCGATCTTCATCGGATCGATCTTCAGGTACTTAAGGCCGGCCTGCGCAGCCAGCCACTCGGTGAGCACTTCCAGCGTCAAGGTCTTGCCCGGATTGCGCAGATCCTTGGGCTTGACGTTGGCGATGACCACCAGCGGATGCAGTTCCAAACGGCCTTGCGCCCCGCGGGCATCGGCCAATGCACGATCGCCGTCCTCCTTGGCCAGCAAGCCGTCGTCGACCAGCGACTTGACCACCTGCGCCAGCACCAGCCGATGGTTCGGCGTGAAGCGTGGCGCCTCGCCCAATTCTTCGATCACTTTGATGGCACGAGTCGGTCGGGTCATGGCAGTTCAGGCGCGGCGGGTGGCGACACAGACTGCGCATCGTACCCCTAGTCGGCCTCGGGCACTGCGGGCCAGGTGGAATTTTCCAAAACGGCCGCTTGCGATTCGCCACCTGACCGACTCATGCCGGCTCCCTGGTCCCCGATGCCTCCTTTATGCGCATGGAGCCGGCCCGAGTACTGTCGAGCACGGCTGGGCCAAGCTCCTGTTTGCGACCCTCGGCGTGGACCATGATCCGATCGTGGATGACCGCCCGTTCAAAGCGTCGTCTCGAAGCCGTTGGAAAACACGCCGTCTGGCAGCGCACTGATCGGGATCGTGTGCTCGTGCGCGTTGTTGCCCGGCATCGTTTCGGTGTAGCCAGCACCGAAGATGCTGAAGGCGACGCGAGCGCTCTGACCCGGCAGGGCCGAGGCGCTGATCCGCGCCGCGACCGTGCAGACCAGGAACCCCTCGTTGGTCGGACTGAGGGTGGCGGTGACGTCGTGGTGGGGGCCGATGAATGCTGCGGCGCTGGTAGTGGCATCGAGGCCGGGCGTGCATGAGAACTGCTCGATGGCGAGGCGCTCGATCGGCAGCAGTCGCACGGTCGCGTCGGGAATGCGGGTGGGTCCGTCATTGATCACGCCGAACTGGAAGCTCACGATCCGATCCGGCGCCGTCGCCGGGGGCACACCGAGAGGAAGGACCCGCAGGTCGGCCTCGCGGACCATCGGCGCAATCCACTGGGTTTGGTCGTTGGCCGGATTGGGGTCCCGATTCGAACCCATGAGTGAAGCCGGGAACCAGGTGTTCGCAGAGCCGGAGAGCAGCGGCGAGTCGAGGGTGCCGACGGGCGTCGCGGTGATCTCGATTTCGGCGATACCCCCAACGTTCAGATTGACGTCGGCCTCGACCAGTGTGTTCGCCCCGCTCGGTGTCAAGCAGGTGGCGCCGCTCACCGGGGTGCAGGTGAAGGACACGTCGCGGAAGTTGCCGCGGAGGTCGGAAGACAATCGCGCACCATTCGCCGTCGCGGGCCCGAGGTTGCGGATCCGAGCCCGCCAGGTGAACGGTCGACCGGGCACGATCGCGCCGCCGAGACCGGGCGCGGTCAGCGAGACGAAGCTGGCTTCGAGGTCAGCGTCGACGATCGGTGTGGTCGAGCACGCGAGATCGAGACTCCAATCGACGAGCGTGCCGGCGTGGCCATTGTTGGCATGGTCGACGACTTCGAGTTGCCATGTGCCATTGCCCGGTTTGCCGATGAAGCCGGCGAGCGCCTGGCTGGGTCTGTGCTCCCCGAGGATGGCATGGCTTGCCGGCGGCGTCGCATCGCAGGAGTTTTCAGCCTCGTTGGGCGCAGCATCATCGAACACGATGCGCAGATGAGCGTTACTGCAGCCGTCGTTGCTGAGCGACGGCCGCCCCGGGCGATCGAGCAGCTGCACTTGGGTGCCATCTGGCCCGGTGAGCTTGGCCGAGAGGTCGCCGACCCAAGGGTGATCGACCGCGAGTCCGACGCGTAGCGCGCGGACATGGTTGCAAGCGACCACGCCCGAGCGATTCGAGCGCAACCAGTTGTTGAAGGGCGAACCGTTGGGGATCGCGGCACCGCAGTTCGTCGTCAGCGAGTTGCCGCAGGTCAGTCCCGGCAGGGTCACTGGCACGGCGAGATCCGGGGTCAATGTCTCCACGAAGACATCATTGCATCCGCCGCCGGCCTGAGCTTGGACGGCGCCCGGCAGCGTAAAGCCGGTATCACCAAGGTTTCCTCCGCAGGCCGCGACGAAGTTCACGTGGCCGGCAACTGCGACTGGGCCCGGTGCATCCGGCCAGGCGGCGATGGTGTCGCGTGTCGCCCTGATCGTGGTGTCGAGTGGTTGCGGCAGCCAGCTGGCCCACTCGAAGCGATCCAGGGTTCCCGACAGGCGCACCACGAAATCGTCGCAGTCCGCGGTTGGGCGCGGCCGCAGCGGCAGCAGTGCATTGGTGTTCCCGGTGAGCACGTGTCGATCAGGAATGGCGGATGGTCCTTCATTGCTGCAGCTGCGCCCGAGCAGCAGCAAGCCCTCAGGAATCTGCGCGCCCGATCGCAAGTAGTCGTCGCCTAATGTGCCCGCATAGGTCGACGCGCGAATGCCATGCAGCGCCGACAGCCGCATCGCGAACAGATCGCGACGACCGACTGCCGTGCTCCGCGCCGCCGGCTCGGCACCGGGTGGAAGGCTCGGCGCATTGACGCTGCCGTAAACGATCACCTCGTCGCCCACCCCGCGATGAAAGATGCCGCGCGCTGTGATCGTGCCCTGGACCGCGATGTCCTGATGGTGGACGAGATTCGTCAGGTCGGCGCTCCGGCGCACGACCCTGAAGCCCTGATCTGGTCCGAACGATGGCGCCGACACGGGATCCGGCGGCCATTGGCCATACTCGCCATGGACTTGGAGCAGCAGCACGCGGTGCGGGCTGTCGCGCTCCACCACGAGGCCGCCACGGGCCAGCATCGGCCCGTCGAACGTCGATGTCACGTTGGACAGATCCAAAGGTAATCGATGGATACGGCTAGTGTAGGCCGAGAGGAAACCAGCGTTGACCATGACTTCCTGTGCGACGTAGACGTTGCCGCTACCGGGACTCACTGCGAGCGCGAGCACCTCGCCCCAAGCCGCGCTCGGTTGGGCGATGTCGCGCAACGACAGCAGGGTCGTCAACGCTTCGTTATAACGGCGCACGACGAGCGGTCCGGTACTGAAGCGCAGGTGCCATGCGAGGTAGATGTCGCCGTTGGCTTGATTCTGCGCCATATGCATCGATTGAAAGACCGTGGACCACTGGGGAAGAATTAGCGTGACCGGGCGCGCGGAGAGGTTTTCATTGAAGCGTGTCACGACGCCGAAGGTCGAACCGGCCGGCGGAATGCCCATGCCCGGAAAGTCCAAGGAAGCGGTCGCGACCTGGACGAGCCAGCCGCCGTCGCGCAAGCGAAGCATCGGGGGCGGCGAGTAGCCGTCCGTGTCGTTGCCGCCGTGATAGGTCCTGGCGAGGAAGGGATCGACCACGAGCCGCTGCTGAGGGTCGTATGGGCCGAGGGCGAGCGCCAGACCATTGGCGGCGATGCGCCAGGCGGCCCGCACC
>ERZ1066138.7-NODE-7-length-68989-cov-9.174660_pt1 | contig 68989 bp, 86 predicted proteins | sample MGYA00382785_ERZ1066138 | MGnify/ENA primary metagenome ERZ1066138 (study PRJEB33369, sample SAMEA5778368) | biofilm metagenome | biome: Industrial cooling water; feature: Water cooling tower basin; material: Biofilm | place: United Arab Emirates | collected... | reverse complement strand
AGCAGGCCGTAGCCGCCGGTGCCGGCGAGCAGCAGCGTCGCGTCGGCCGGGCCGGCCCAGTAGTGCAGCGGCTGGGAGCCGGCCTCCAGATCGATCATCGAGGTGATCGGCTGGCCGTCGCCGCGCGCGCCCGGCAAGCCGCTGACCGCCACGCTGTAGACCCGCCCGTTGCTGCCGAAGACCAGCAGCGTGTCGACCGTGCGGCACTCGAAGGTGCCGTAGAGCGCGTCGCCGGCCTTGAACGCGAAGCCCGCGGCGTCGTGACCATGGCCCTGGCGCGCGCGCACCCAGCCCTTGGCGCTGACGACCACCGTGACCGGCTCGTCGACCACCTTGATCTCGGCCACCGCCTTCTTCTCGGCCTGGATCAGCGTGCGGCGCTCGTCACCATAGGTCTTGGCATCGAGCTCGATCTCCTTGACCACCGTGCGCTTGAGCGCCGCCGGGCTGCCGAGGATGTCTTCGAGCTTGGCCTGCTCCTCGCGCAGGCCCTTCAACTCCTGCTCGATCTTGATCGCCTCCAGCCGCGCGAGCTGGCGCAGCCGGATCTCGAGGATGTCCTCGGCCTGGCGGTCGCTCAAGGCGAAGCGATCGATCAGCGCCGGCTTCGGCTCGTCGGCGCCCCGGATGATGCGGATCACCTCGTCGATGTTCAGCAGCACCAGCTGCCGGCCTTCGAGGATGTGGATGCGGTCCAGCACCTTGCCGAGCCGGAATCGCGTGCGGCGCTCGACCGTGGCCTTGCGGAACGCCAGCCACTCGACCAGCATCTGCCGCAGCGACTTCTGCGTCGGCCGGCCGTCGGCGCCGACCATCGTCAGGTTCAGCGGCGCCGAGGTCTCCAGGCTGGTGTGCGCCAGCAGCACGTTGATCAGCTCCTGCTGCTCGACCGTGCGGCTCTTGGGTTCGAACACCAGCCGCACCGCGGCCTCCTTGCCCGACTCGTCGCGCACCGCGTCGAGCACCGCGAGCACCGTGGTCTTGAGCTGGGTCTGCTCGGCCGTCAGCGCCTTCTTGCCGGCCTTGACCTTGGGGTTGGTGAGCTCCTCGATCTCCTCGAGCACCTTCTGCGCGCTGGTGCCCGGCGGCAGCTCGGTGACGACCAGCTGCCACTGGCCGCGCGCCAGGTCCTCGATCTTCCACCGGGCGCGCACCTTCAGCGAGCCGCGGCCGCTGCGGTAGGCCTCGCGGAGGTCGGCCTCGGCGCTGATGATCTGGCCGCCGCCGGGGTAATCGGGCCCGGGCAGCAGCGCGTAAAGCGCGTCGTCGGCGAGCTTGTCGTCCTTCAGCAGCGCCACCGCGGCGGCCGCGACTTCGCGCAGGTTGTGGCTGGGGATCTCGGTGGCCAGGCCGACCGCGATGCCGCTCGCGCCGTTGAGCAGCACGAAGGGCAGGCGCGCGGGGAGCTGCTTCGGCTCCTGCGTCGAGCCGTCGTAGTTGGGCACGAAATCGATCGTGCCTTCGTCGATCTCGTCGAGCAGCAGCCGCGTGATCGGCGCGAGCCGCGCCTCGGTGTAGCGCATCGCCGCGGCGCCGTCGCCATCGCGGCTGCCGAAGTTGCCCTGGCCGTCGACCAGCGGGTAGCGCTGGCTGAAGTCCTGCGCCATGCGCACCATCGCGTCGTAGGCGGCGGTGTCGCCATGCGGGTGGTAGCGGCCCAGCACGTCGCCGACGACGCGCGCGCTCTTCATCGCCTTCGGGCCGGCGGCGGTGGTGAAGGCCAGGCCCAGGCGCTCCATCGCGTAGAGGATGCGGCGCTGCACCGGCTTCTGGCCGTCGCAGACATCGGGCAGCGCACGGCCCTTGACGACGGAGAGCGCGTATTCGAGGTAGGCGCGCTCGGCGTAGTGGGCGAGCGTGAGCGTGTCGCCGGGGTCGGCGGCGGGGGGAGGATCGAACAGGTCGTTCATGCGAGGAAGGGGTTGCGGATCGTCAGGCTGCGCTCGATGCGCAGGCCGTGGTGCATGTCTTCGCTGTAGAGCGTGTGGCAGCCAGCCAGCAAGGCGCTCGCGACGATCATTGCGTCGGACAAGGCCAGCTGATACCGCTGCGCCAGCTGCAGACCAGCCTCGTGGGTCTCGATCGTCAGCGGCAGCACGGTCGCGAAGCCCCGGATGTCACGCAGCACCTCGTCGACCTCGGGCCAACTCAAGCCGAACTTGCGCCTACCGACGTTGGTGCATTCGTTGAGCACCTGGACGCTGATCGTGAGGCCTTGCGCCAGCAGCGCCTCGGAGCGATCGGCCTTCGCCGCATCGCCCGACAACAGATGCAGCAGAACGTTGCTGTCGGCGAACGGCCGGATGGCCACGCTCAAGTGCCGCGCTCGTTGGCTTCGAGCCGGTCGAACTTGAAGTCCGCCGGCATCCGACCGCGGTAGGTGCGCAACCGAGCCAGTGCCTCACGAGCACGATCGGACGGCCGCCGCACCACCAGACGCTGCGGATCGGCGACCTCGATCTCGATGTCGTCGCCTTCCTTCAAACCCAGCACCTCGACCACGGCGGCCGGCAGGCGGACCGCCAGGCTGTTGCCCCACTTCGAGACTTGCATCTTGGACCTCCGGGTGCATTGGATATACAGCGCGGAAATTGTATATCTCAGGCTGCTTCCAGCCGGCTTAGGTGCGCGGCGGTCATCGGCGTGCCGCTGCCGACGAACGGAGCGGGATCAGGCCGACGGGGCACTCTGCTCCGCGAATGTCCCCCGGCCGGGCGGCGCCCGACCTCCTCCTTTATTTCGCTGCGCAGAGCGCCCCATCGACCTGATCGGGGTGGCGCTGCAGTTTTCGAAGTCTGCGAGACAGGCAAGCGGACCCGGGGTGTCGCCTGAGTCTCATATCGGCCAATAGCAGGTCCGGAATTGTCGATTCGAGCCAGTGCTTGAGACTGATTGCGGCCAGTCGCTGACTGCGATGGCGACGACCGCTCCAGGACGGAGCGGTCCCTCGGAAGCGCCCAGAGTCATGTCCACGTACGGCTGGACGGGAACAGGTTGCGCCGACGAGCGTATCCAACGTGGTCCCGGCGACGGCCGCGAGACGCAAAGCTGTGTGAGTCAGGTCTCCGGGATTGCGCTTACCAGAGGCTTGACGTAGTCCGGGAGTGCGGAAATCGTCATAGCTTGTCGCAACTGCACGGTATGCGACCGCGTCAGGCGTAGTCGGCCTGTGGCGAGGGCAAGTAGAAACTCTGGCAAAGAGTCGCCCGCCCTGCCAGTGAACGCCTGAATTTGTCCGACAAGCAGATCGAGCATCTCGGCGCTTAGCAAGTCGTCTAGGACGTAGTTCATCTCCTGCTCTGTTGACGCTCGGAGCAACGCAGCGCGCAACACAGCGTCGTTAAAGTCCTTGAAGTTGGACGGACACAGGAGGGTCTGGAACAGAGAGGTCTGCCTCCAAGCGGGCGTGAGGGCCGAACGCGCCGGAGGTCGGTCCAGATTCGCATTGGCTTCCCCTGCGCGGGCGCAGGCCAGTACGTTGCTCACGATGGCGTAGATGTCGCCCTGGGTTACCTGTTCGGGCCTATCGTTCGTGTCGAGGAACACGAAGTCCGTAGAGACTCTCAACTCGTGCCCTGACAACGATGGCAAGAACAGCTGCTCGTGCGCTACCCCTGTTTGCTGGAGCAGCTGCAAACGGGTTTGCAGTTGCGGCGAGAGCTGGGCGCCGGTCTGAAGGCGCTGGAGCAACGCTCGTTCTTTGTCCCAGGACGACGCCTCTTCGGTGTTGTAAGGCAGCAGAAGGCGGCCGGCGGCCTTGTAGGTGAAGGTGTCCGGGCCGCGGGAGCCAAACGTGAGGAAGACCTCAAGGTCCTTGGCGCCACGCGCGGTTTCAGCTATTGTGAGCGCAGCAATGTAGGCGACGTTACCTCCATTGCACACGCCCCGCAGGACGGCGTTAACCGTCCGCGCCAAGGAGTGGTCTTGCAGTACAGCGAAGACCACCAATGCGTTCCGGCGCGTGCCTTCCTCCCAGTTGCGTGATTCCAGTTCGCGCTGGTCCAAGAACACGGCTCCATCCAGCACCTTACTTACGCCCCGGCGCGCTGCAACAGCCTGAACGACATCGGGGCTCACGCCGCAGCACACCACCAGGTTCAAGGGCGTCGGCGTGTAGCGCTCGAGTAGTCTTGCGAACTCTTCTTCGAAGACACCGTCGGAATTAAGGATTGAATCCTGTCGTAGTTCAATGCTGGTGTGCCCCGCGGGCTTCGAGTAAAGAGCGACCTCCCATGCAGAAGCTCTCGCAGTCTTAACAAACAGCTCGCGAGATTCGTCATCCTGCGTAGACCGCAGAAGGCGCAAGCGCTTGACGCTACGGCGGTCCAGAAGGAACTGGTCACCCTCAAGCTCGGCCTTGACGAAGCCCTGCTCGCAAAGCGGACAACCCTGGGCTTTGTGGCTCTTGATTGGCTGGTAGCCGAAGGTCCGCTCCGCTTTGATGGTCAGGTCACAGGCAATCGCACCCATGCTGAAATGACCTGGCTCGGAAGCGAGGAAGTACAGGGTCAACAGAGACTCCTCGCGGACCCCCTTGTCCAGCAGTTCCTTGGCTAGTCCACCAGAGGTCGAAGCAGACACGACGACGATGTCGCCCAGCGTCAGGCGCGGCAACTTATCCTTGCCTCCATACGAGCTGAAGGACTGCACAGGTGCCATAGCACTCCAGTAGTTTCGCGCCTGGGCGACCGCCGACATCGCGTAAGCTACGGAGAGCAGCGGCGCCGTGTCCACGAAGATACGCCGGGGCGGCATGGGGTGCAGGCGCGCCAAGGCCACCATCGCAAGGATGCCGCAGGCTGCACCTGACAGCAGCGTGCTGCTGGTGCGCAAGAACGCGGTGGAGTGCTTACCAGACGACTTTGTAAAGTGCACCCCTGCCGGCGCGTGCACCAAAGCGCCTGCAGAGTCGAACAGGTCGAAAAGCCAGCCCTCCACCAGCTCGCGGTCCAAGTCCTTCCAGTTCCCGCTTGCCGTCGCGCCGGGCGCACTGTCTGCCTGTCCCGCCGCGAAGTCCTGCACCTGCAGCTTCAGCTCCTGACCCACTTGCCTCAGGTCCAGCATCCACAGGCGCAGATCGTCCTCACGCAGACCGGCGGCAGCGCGGGCAGCGGCTCCCCCTTCAGTGAGAAGCTTCTCCAACTCGGCGCCCTTGATGAAAGGGGCAGCGATGAATATGTTTCTGGTGAGTGGCCTTCGACTAATCAGATTGCGGACTTCGTCGGAGATATCAGAGCTTGTGAGCGAGTAGCTATCGAAGACAAGGAGCCGAGCGTCAGCTTCGAACTGACGCTCACGATGACGTGTATTCAGCGAAAGTGCCATCGTCAATCCAGCGGAACGATGATGCGGACCGACGAGCCCACCAGTAGTTCATGCTGTGTGGGGATGGCGACGTACTTCTTGTCGTGGTCCAGCAGTCGCGGCTCGGGCCAAGCCAAATGCGCGAGCGGCGCCTTAGGCTTCATCTGCGCCTGCAACTCGCCTTGGAGAAAGGTTCGGTACGCATAGAGCCGGCCGGTCCTGAACTCAATTCGGCCCTTCAGGACCTGCAGTGCCCGAAGTACCTCGTACAGCCCCATACCCCGGTGACCAGGCCGTCCATCTGCCAACTTCGGAAAGTAGTGGCGCTCAAGGCAGTTGTGCAGCACTTGCCACTCAAGCTTCAGTTCAGTGTCGGGCTGCAACGGGGCGCGGGTGTAGGAGGCGAAGTACCCGATGCCCGAATCGAAGATTGACGCCTCGAAGCACGGCACGTCCCGCGTGGTTGGCGAGTCCTTCCATACTTTCGGTATCTGCATCGGCAGCGTGACCCGCCTGAATACAAGACCGCGAAGGCCCTCCTGGAGAATCGGTCGGCCAGATTCGTCCAGCCGCCCGTGCATGTCCGAGTTCTCAATCAGTTCCGCGAGTATGGTCCCCAAGAGGGAAGCGTTTTTGTAGAGACGTTCCGCTGCTTCGGCAGTCAAAGAGCCTGTCGTGAGCGCTTCGACTGCAAGAGACTCGTAGAAGCTACGCGGGTGTAGCCGCAGCGTGCTCGGGTCGTAGATGTCTTCAGACAGCCCATCACCCGCCCCTTCCACGCAAATTGCCAAGTCGCTCGCGAATGCCGCCGCCTTAGCAAGCCGGTGCGTAATCACAGCCCGCTGCGTCGTAGACACATCCAAGCTCACGCGAGCTTCAGCGCCTTGCGTCCAATGCTGCACCTGACGCAGCGCGAGCACCGCCGAGAGCAGCGGAAAGAGCGATGGTTGAGCCCTGACCTTTTCCCACGCTTGCGCATCCCAGACAACGCCAATCACCGCCTTACGGGCCAGGGAAATGAGCCGCTGGATTCCGATCACTTCTGATGCAGCCGGAGCAGCAGTGCTCAGCTGCGGGTAGTCCGCAGGGACGACGAGCACGACATGTCTCGCCCCAGTCAAGCCCTCGGCCCATCTGAAGTCGTTCAATAGCGCTTCTGGGAGGCGGACTTCTAGCGCCGCGGGACCTGGGTTCATGGCGAGAGAAAGCGCTGCATCTAGTTGAACTTCCGAATGACTCTAGCAGTTCCGCTTACCTGCGCCGGGCCATGCTCCTCAACCTGCGCTGCCTCACTTGGCCGGCGCGCGATGAACGAGCCTTGAAGCTTGCCCTTACCCTCAATTACCAGACCCTCACGCTGAAACCTCACGCAGGCCGACAGAACTACCCATGGAGCAAGGTGCAGCTACTCTGCGACGGAAGCGCTCGGGAATCAGCCATCTGAGTGAAGGTCCGAGGAGTACCTCCCCGCCATGGGCGTACAAAGGACGATTGCTGTGTGTGGGACAACGCCCTGCCCGTAGGGTGGTAGGCAAAGGGGCAGTTGGCGGGTTCGTTCAAGCGGCAGAGGTGGCTGCATTGCTGAACGCATCCGCTGAGGTGGCGGATATTCCTGACTCGCCGTCCGCCGGAGAACAACGCCTAGGTCCGGCGACCGGGACTACCCGGCCACGTTGGCCTCGAACTCGACGCGCCGCTGCAGGCTGGTGCCCCACGGCTCTGGGTCGTCGCTGACAAGCCAGCGAACGGCATCTCACTTCCCAAGACCACTGCTGCGACTAGCCCCAGCAAGGGCGCTCTGACCTGCTGGACGCCGGTGAACAGTTCGCGCTCGATCGAAGAGGCACAGCAGGCCCTGCCCAGACGTACTCGGTCGCTCTTGTTCTTAGAGAACGCCTTCGTTTGGATGCTCGATTCACCTGACATGGCCGAGCTGAGGCGTTAGTCTGCGCCTATGCCATGAAACGTCGGCGTACAGCCGAGAGCGGACATCAGTTCTGTGCAATCAGAGGTCCGCAACCGCTGCTGAGCAGTCTCCCCGTGCTGGTTTGCGACGGACCGGCACGGGTCGTCCGCCGTCACCCCGAACTCCGAAGCCACCGGGCTACCCCCGCAGCGAAATAAAGGGGGAGGCCAGCACAGCCGGCCGGAGGACATTCGCGGAGGGGGTAGCCCGGTGGCTTCGGCGGGCCGCGCAGACCGAGCCCAGATGCAGCCGTCGCGAAGAACAGAACTGACGAAAGCACCCGTCAGACATCCACCTCGACATCGTCTCCGCGCAGCTCCATCAGCTCCCGCTGCGGGGCCACATGCGCCTGAGCCTGCCCCGGTGCACCGCGTCGAGCGCCGCTCGCGACGCGAGCCGTTGTGCCGCCCTCCCCCCCGCTCAAGCCGCCGGCAAACCTTCCTTCTTCAGCCGGTAGGCGAGCTGCGGCCGGGTGATGCCGAGCAACCGCGCGGCCTGCGAGAGGTTGCCCTTGGCGCGCTGCATCGCCAGCTGCATCAGCCGCTGCTCGAGCGCGGCCATGTCGATCTCGTGGCCGAGCACCTGCTCGCAGACCTGGTCGAGCGCATCGCCGCCGCGGCCGACATGGCCGCTCGCGTCGAGCTGCTGCTCGGCGCGCGGCGGCGAGCCCGAGCACCACAGCTGCGAGGCCTCGACCTGGCCGCCGTCCGGCGCCAGCAGCACGGCGCGCTCGATCACGTTCTCGAGCTCGCGGATGTTGCCGGGCCAGGGGTGGGCCAGCACCTCGCGCATCGCGCGGTCGGTCAGGCCGCGCAGCTTCTTGGCGTACAGCGCCGAATACTTCTCGACGAAGCGCTGCACCAGCGGCGCGATGTCGGCGATGCGCTCGCGCAGCGGCGGGATGGTGATCGGGAAGGTGTTGAGTCGGTAGTAGAGGTCGCTGCGGAAGCGGCCGTCCTGCATGGCCTGCTGCAGGTTCACGTTGGTGGCGGCGACGATGCGCACGTCGAGCTTCAGCGGTGCCTCGGCGCCCAGGCGCTCGATCTCGCCGGTCTGCAGCACGCGCAGCAGCTTGACCTGCGTGGCCGGCGGCAGGTCGCCGGCCTCGTCGAGGAAGAGCGTGCCGCCATGGGCGCGCTCGAAGCGGCCGGCGCGCGCGGTGTGGGCCCCCGTGTAGGCGCCCTTCTCGACGCCGAACAGCTCGGCCTCGATCAGCTCGTGGGGGATGGCCGCGCAGTTCACGGCGATGAAGGGCCCGCCGGCGCGCGAGCCGTGGTCGTGCAGCCAGCGCGCGAACACCTCCTTGCCGACGCCGGTCTCGCCGAGCAGCAGCACGGTGATGGCGCTGCCGGCGGCGCTCTTGAGCAGCTCGAAGGCGGCGCGGAAGCCCGGCGACACGCCGACCAGCTTGGTGTCGTGCTCGCGCCGCGGCTGCAGCTCGCGCAGGTGCTCGAGGCCGATGCTGAAGTCGATCAGCTTGCCGCCGATGCGCTGCGGGCGGAAATGCTCGACGTAGGCGTCGTCGTGCCAGTCCTCGGCCGGCTGGCCGACGATGCGGCAGTGGCTGTCGCCCATCGCATGGCACTCGGTTTCCTTGAACAGGATGAGCCGGCCGACGAAGGCGCTGGTGTAGCCCGAGGCGTAGCCGACCTGCTGCCAGCACTGCGGGTCGTCGCCGTAGCCGAAGTCGGCCACATGGGCGTCGCACTCCCAGGCGTTGTGCCAGAGGAACTCGCCGAAGAACCGGCGGCGCTTGAGGTCGAGCTCGAGGTGGACCTTCTCGACCTGCACCGCGCCCTCGATGGTGTGCAGCTGCGGCCCGAGCATGAAGGCCTGCTCGGCCGGCATGCCGGCGCGCATCTGCTTGACCGCGATCTCGCCGTCGCGCTGGCCCGACGCGAAGCCCATGCGCACCAGCAGCCCGCGGGCGCGCTGCACGCCGAGCGAGTCGAGCAGCTCCTTGCGCAGCTCGGCCACGGCACGCGAGTGCAGCAGCAGCATGCGCTGCTCGTCCAGCCAGATGTGGCCCGTGCCGGCGTTGAAGCGCAGCAGGGACAGCAGGTCGCCCACGTCGTGTCTCCAGGCGGGCGCCGTGGGTCCGGCCCCCTTGTCGCACCGATCCTAGCAAAGCGGCCGGCCGGCGCCGGCCGGTGGCGAGGCGGCTCTAGACCGCGTTCGCTTCGCCCTGGATCAGCTTCTTCAGCAGGCGGCGCACCTTCACCGGGGCGACGTCGTTGCTCATCAGCACCGGGTTCAGCGCGAAGAAGTCGGTCGTGCCCATCTCCTCGTGGATGGCGGTGATGATCGGCCCGTCCTCGTGCTCGAAGGCGGCGTGCATCGCCTGGATCTTCATGCGGTTGTACTCGGCGTCATCGACCAGATGGTTGCGCCGTGTCGCGAAGAAGTAGTGGGTGCGGCCGGCCGACTCCGGCGTGCAGGTGTGCAGGTCGTACTGGCCGACGGTGTGGTCGAGGTCGAGCGCGGCGCCGGGGTCCTGGGTGCAGCCGATCGTCAGCTGGATGGTCGCCGGCGGCGACCAGGCGACCTCGACGAAATGCCGCGCCTCCAGCGCGGGCTGGGGCAAGAAGGGCGCGAGGATCTGGATCGGCGGCGTCTGCTGCCACTCCCAGCGCGCCGCGACCATGCGCTCGCCCTCGCGCAGCCGCGGCACCAGCGGCGTGAGCTGGCCGCGCGTGCTCAGCACCTCGCCGTGCACATGGTCGACATGGCTCAGGTCCATCACGTTGTCGATGATCAGCTCGTAGTGCGCATTCATCGCCATGTAGGTGTGGGCGATGCCGGTGGCGGGGCCGTCGTCGAGCGTGCCGAAGTCGGGCAGCGCGGCCGGGTCGGCCGGCGCGTCGCCCATCCAGATCCAGACGAAGCCGTGGCGCTCGATCAGCGGGTAGGTGGGCACCTGCGCGGCCTTCGGGATCGTGCCGTTGCCGTGCGGGTTCCTGGTGCACTTGCCGGTGCAGTCGAACTGCAGCGCGTGGTAGAGGCAGGCGACCTCGTCGCCGACCCGCTTGCCCAGGTGCAGCGGCGCGAAGCGGTGCGGGCAGCGGTCGTGCATCGCGACCGGCGTGCCGTCGGCCTTGCGGTAGATCATCACCGCGGTGTCGAGCAGCGTGCGGTGGAACAGCGCCTCGGGGCCGACCTCGGTCGACAGCGCCGCTACGTACCAAGCGTTGCGCAGATAGGGGCTCGTCGTCTCCATGCCTACTCCTTCGTGCGGGGCGCAGTCTAGGAGCGGCCGGGCCGGGCGGTCCAATACCGAAACGGCCGGGTGGCGATACCCGGCCGGTATACGGGCCGCGCGGCGCTAGAAGCCGATGCCGTAGAGGCCGTCGAGCCCCGGCGTGCGGAAGCGGATCACGTCCTTGTGGACCAGGCCGTTCTCGGCGACGCTCTTCGCCGGGTCGGGCACGAAGCGCTCGCCGCTGGCCTTGCGCCACTGCGCCTGGGCCCAGTCGATGCGCGCGAAGTCCGGGTGGCCGCCGTAGAGCTGCGGCAGCACCTGGCTCAGCAGCGCGCCGAAGGGCAGCGTCGGCGGCACCGGGATGCAGTGCGGCGCGGCGTACATCAGGTGCCGGTCCCAGCCGATGCCGAGCAGCTGCTGGCCGTGGAAGTTCTCGACGCGGTCCTTCATGTCGCCGTGGTAGTCGGCGCGGATGGCGACGGTGCTCATGGGCGTCTCCTCTTCAGGCGGTCTTGCGGTCGGGCGCCGGCGCGGCGGTCTGCATCGGCTCGTGCATGCTGGCCGGGCGGCCGGTCCAGCGCTCCCAGTTCACCGCGTCGGCGTGGCCGGCGAAGTCGCCGCCGTCGACACCGGGCTGGATGCCCATGTAGCGCAGCGCCTCGACCAGCGGGTTGAAGCCCGGCGCGCTCGGGTCGGCATCGGGCAGGAAGTAGTTGCCCTGGTAGATCTGGCTCACCGGCAGGTGGGCGTGGACGTACTTCTCCGGCTCGTCGCGGAAGATGTCGCGGCAGCCGTCGGAGCAGCAGTGGAACTTCTCGCCGAGGTAGCTTTCCTCGCGCACGCAGATCGTCGTCGGGTCGTCGGGCTCGGTGAAGAGCAGCGGCCACTGGCAGACCTGGCAGAGCTGCGGCAGCGTCGTGTTGACGAAGGGCTTGCCCTGCTTCTCCAGCTCGCGCCAGTGCTCGAGGCGCGGGCGGTAGAACTTGTCGAAGGTGTCGGGGTAGCGCTCGGACAGCCAGTCCATCTCCTCCTCGCTCGGCAGCCAGACCGGGAAGCCGACCGCATGGCGGAACTGGTAGAAGGTCGCCCAGAGCTGGTGGCCGACATGGCCCTTCTCCTTGACGGTGACGTCGGCGTACTTCGGCATGCGGATGCCGTAGCGCGCCAGGTCGTCGAACAGCGCGCCGCCGTTCTTCTCGAAGTAGACCTCCCAGGCCTCGCTCCAGCTCATCACGCGCTTGGGCAGCATGTAGTCCATCATCGCCGCCAGCAGGCTGAGCAGCCGGTAGCCGCGCCAGAACCACTTGTCGATCCACTTCTGCACGATGGGCACGTTGTCCGGGTCCTGCTCGAGCAGGAACTTGATGACCTCGATGCCCAGCGTCATGTGGCGCGCCTCGTCGCTCTGCGCCGAGAAGCCGAACGAGACGGTGGACATGTCGCCGTTGTAGGCCGCGCCCGACATCCAGGGCATGAACACCAGGTTGGTCAGCACGTACTCGAAGGCGAAGGAGATCGCGGTGATGTACTCGAAGGGCCCGCCGGAGAGGGCGTCGTCGAAGAAGGACTTCGGGATCGAGAGGTACCAGACGCGGTCGGCCTGGTGCGTGAAGTCGCTCATGCCCTCGAAGTAGCGGTTGTAGGGGCTGAGCGCATGGATCTGCGTCTGCGCATGGCGCAGCTCGTCGATCGCCTGCATCTGCGCCGCGATGCGCGGGCCCACGCCCTCGAACTCGCGCCCGAGGATGCAGAAGCCGCGGTGCGAGGCGTACTCCAGCGGGCTGATGCCGGTCAGGAAGATCTTCAGCGCCTGGATGTAGCGCACGTCGCTGACGTTGAACTGCCCGTTGTTCTGCGCGAAGGCGTCGAGGATCGCGTAGAGCTTCTTGTCCTTCTCGCCCTGGTACTTCCAGTAGGCGTCCATCGTCAGGCGGAACGGGTCCTCCCACTTGTCCCAGTCATGGATCTTGATGCCCTCGAAGCGCGTGGTGCGGAAGATCTCCTCCTTGGGCTGGTAGCTCGGCTCCCAGCCCAGGCCGCGGGTCAGCAGCGCGTAGTTCTCTTTCAGGCTCAGCTTCTTGGCGGTGCTCATCGGTGGGTCTCCTTGTCCTTCAGCCGGCGATGCCGAGCTTGGCGAGCCGCTGGCCCAGCGCGGCATCCACGGCGTCGAGCGCCGCGGCGCCGTCGGCGCCCATCGTCGCGTCGGCCAGCGGCCGCAGCGCCGTCAGCCAGGCGGCGCGCCAGCGCATCACCCAGCCGGTGATCAGCGCGCGGTTCTCGGCGCTCTCGGCCGCGGCGGTCTTGACGCAGGCGTCGACCCAGCGCGCCGTCTCGTCCTGCCACTTGACCAGGAAGTCCAGCAGCGCCGCCAGCGCCGGGCCGTGCTGCCTGGCGAACGCGCGGTCGAAGTGGCCGTAGAACAGCGCGTAGACCAGCGCGTCGGCCACCAGCGCCTGCGCCACCAGCAGCTCGAACCAGTCGCGCGTGACGAACATCGTCTCGACCTCGCGGCGCACGCCCTGCCAGGCCGGGTGCGCCATCCAGGCCTGCTTGGCGCGGGCCAGCGACTCGCCGGAGTTGCCGTCGGCCAGCAGGCCGATGCGCGACAGGTGCTGGGCCATGCCCAGCCGGTCCATCGTCGCCATGCTCGCCGCCTGCGACACCGCGGTGCCCCAGGCGTAGGCCGAGATGTGGCAGCCGTTGGTGTTGGCGCCCCACTCGTAGTGGCGCAGCGGCACCAGCGCGAACACGATCGCGTCGCGCGCCGCCTCGGGCAGCTCGCGCAGCAGCCCGCGCTGCTCGGCGAACTGCATCTGCGTGTCGAGCGCCTCCTGCGCCTTCGAGCGCGCCGCGGTCCAGGTCGCGTAGTAGTGGTTGCGCGGGTCCTTCAGCGCGTACCAGTCGGCCATCACGACCGCGGTGCGGCGCCGGTCGTAGATGTCGCGGTCCGGGTCCCACAGCGGCTTGTAGTGGCGGTTGACCTCCGACTGCAGGTTGTAGGTCGCCTCCTGGTAGCGGCTGCTCGGCTTGTCGCCGAAGCGGCGCGCCAGGTGCGCGAAGGTCTGGCGCACGGGCTTGATGCTCTGGGTGCGGATCTCGACGGTCATGCGGTCTCCTCGTGGCTCTTGTCGTCGTCTGCGCGCTTCCATCGCAGAGCGCGTGCCACTTCGGGAACACCCTCGGTTTGGGCCTGAAACACCCCTCCAAGCGGCCGAACCTGGGCCAACCCTGTAGGAAATGATCCGGTCCACGTCTAAGCTGATGTAGCAATTTCTACAGTCGCCATGCCGCAACCGACCGTCCCGCCGTCGATCGACGACCTCGTCGAGCGCATCCATTTCGACGCCCGCGAGGGCCGCATCTGGCTCGACGACCAGCGCATGCTGCTGATGCATGTGTCGGCCCAGGGCGTGCTGCGCCAGGAGCTGATCGAGACGCTCGGCGTCGAGCGCGCCCGCGGCCTGCTGACGCGCGTGGGCTACAACTCGGGCTCGCACGACGCCGAGCTGGCGCGCAAGCTGCGCGGCTCGATGAAACCCATCGACGCGATGTACGTCGGCCCGCAGCTGCACATGCTCGAGGGCATCGCGCGGGTCGAGACGGTGGAGTTCGAGGTCGACGAGGAGCGCGGCCACTTCTACGGCCGCTTCAACTGGCATGGCTGCGCCGAGGCCGACGAGCATGTGCGCGTCTACGGCATCGGCAGCGACGTGGCCTGCTGGCAGCAGGCCGGCTACGCCTCGGGCTTCGTCAGCCGCTTCATGGGCCGGCCGGTGATCTGCCGCGAGCTGCAGTGCCGCGCCCAGGGTGCGCCGCACTGCGTGATGGTCGGCCGCCCGGCCGAGGAATGGGGCGACGGCGACGACACGCTGCGCTTCATGCAGGCCGACGCCTTGAGCGGCGGCGCCACCGCGCGCGCGCTGCTCGACGACGAGGACGTGGTCGGCGTCTCGGCCGGCTTCAACGCGGTGTGCCACATGGTCCGCCGCGCCGCGGGCACGCAGGCCACCGTGCTGTTCCAGGGCGAAAGCGGCGTCGGCAAGGAGGTGCTGGCCAAGGCGCTGCACCGCATCGGCCCGCGCGCGCGCGGGCCCTTCGTCGCGATCAACTGCGCGGCCATCCCCTCGGAGCTGGTCGAGTCGGAGCTGTTCGGCGTCGAGAAAGGCGCCTACACCGGCGCGCTGGCAAGCCGCCCCGGGCGCTTCGAGCGCGCCGACGGCGGCACGCTCTTCCTCGACGAGATCGGCATCCTGTCCTGGCCCGCGCAGGGCAAGCTGCTGCGCGCGCTGCAGGAGCGCGAGGTCGAGCGCGTCGGCGGCACGGCGTCGCGCAAGGTCGACGTGCGCGTGGTCGCGGCGAGCAACCTCGATTTGCGCGAGGAGGTGCGCGCCGGCCGCTTCCGCGAGGACCTGTTCTTCCGCCTCAACGTGCTGCCGGTGCGCGTGCCGCCGCTGCGCGAGCGGCGCGAGGACATCCCGGTGTTCCTGAACCACTTCCTGCACAAGTTCAACCGCCGCGACGGCCGCCATGTCACCGGCTTCACCGGCCGCGCGATCGACGCGCTCTTGGCCTACGACTGGCCGGGCAACATCCGCGAGCTGGAGAACCTGGTCGAGCGCGGCGTGGTGCTCGCGCCCGATGATGGTCCGATCGACACCGTGCACCTGTTCTCCGGCGGCGAGCGCGTCGACGGTGCCCTGCTGGCGCTGAGCCGCGAGGGGCAGCTGCGCCTCGGTGGCGCCGAGGCGCAGGCCTCGCCATCCGGCACCGCCGAACGCGCCGCCGCGCTGCTGGCCGGCGACGGCAGCGCGCCGCTGGCCGAGATCGAGGCCGCGCTGATCCGCGGCGCGATGGCGCGCACCGGCGGCAACCAGTCCGCCGCCGCGCGGCTGCTGGGCCTCACGCGCGCACAGCTGATCTACCGGCTGAAGCAGCTGGAAGCCGCCGCAGATACCTGAAAAGTATCAGCCCGCCCCGGGATCGGTATTGGACCGGCCGCGGCGCGCTTCCTACACTGCCGCGCATCACACCACAGGAGACAAGCATGGCGATGACTGGCGTGCTGCGGCCGGGCCACGGACAGCTGCGGGTGCTGGACCTCGAGAAGTGCCGCACCTTCTACCGCGACGTGCTCGGCCTCGTCGAGATGGGCACCGACAAGCAGGGCCGCGTCTACTTCAAGGCCTGGGACGAGCGCGACCACCACTGCCTGATCCTGCGCGAGGCCGACACCGCCGGCATGGACTTCTTCGGCTTCAAGGTCCTCGACAAGGCCACGCTCGACCGGCTGGAAGCCGACGTGCGCGCCTTCGGCCTGGAGACCGAGCGCATCCCCGCCGGCGACCTGCTGGAGACCGGCGAGCGCGTGCGCTTCCAGCTGCCCAGCGGCCACCTCTTCGAGCTGTACGCCGACAAGAAGCACGTCGGCAACGGCCTCGGCCAGTTCAACCCGCCACCCTGGAGCCCCGACGCCGACCGCGGCATCGCGCCGACGCGGCTGGACCACTGCCTGCTCTACGGCCCGAACATCGCCGCCAACAAGAAGCTCTTCACCGAGGTGCTGGGCTTCTACCTCGTCGAACGCATCATGGGCCCCAAGGAGGCCGGCGAGCCCGAGGTCGGCATCTTCCTGTCGTGCTCGCACAAGACGCACGACATCGCCTTCGTCGAGCACCCCAACCCCGGCAAGCTGCACCACTTCAGCTGGCGCCTGCCGACCTGGGAGCGCGTGCTGCGCGGCGGCGACATCATGGGCATGAACAAGGTGCCGATCGACATCGGCCCCACCCGCCACGGCGTGACGCGCGGCGAGACCATCTACGCCTGGGACCCGTCGGGCAACCGCTTCGAGACCTTCTGCGGCGGCTACGAGCCCTACCCCGACGTCGAGCCGATCACCTGGACCTTCGACAGCTTCGGCCACGGGCTCGACTTCCCGCAGGGCAAGCTGCACGAGAGCTTCCTGACCATCGTCACCTGAGCGGTCGCGCAGAGGGGCCCCGCGCGCAGCGTGGGGATCGAAGCCCGGCGAAGGTGACCGGCACGCGACCCCTCGGCGTGGAGAGCGTCCGCGGCCGTCCGGAGCGTGCGTCACCGGTCGGCCGTGCGCCGCGATACTCACGCCAGCCATGGACCTGCGCCACCTCAAGTACTTCCTCGCCGTCGCCGAGGAGCTGAACATCGGCCGCGCCGCCGCGCGGCTGCACATCTCGCAGCCGCCGCTGACGCGCCAGATCAAGGCGCTGGAGGAGGAGCTCGGCGTCGAGCTCTTCGTGCGCACGCCCAAGGGCGTGGAGCTCACCCAGGCCGGCGAGATGTTCAAGGAGGAGGCGCACAACATCCGCATGCTGGTCGAGGCCGCCACCGACCGCGTGCAGCGCGCCGGCGAAGGCAAGCTCGGCCGGCTCGACGTGGGCATCTTCGGCTCCGGCATCTACGGCGTGATCCCCGAGCTGCTCGAGGCCTTCAGGGCCGAGCTGCCGGGCGTCAACATCGTGCTGCACACGATGACCAAGAACGAGCAGATCGACGCGCTGCGCCAGCGCCGCATCACCGTGGGCTTCAACCGCATGACGCCGCCGCTGCCCGACATCGGCCGCGAGCTCGTGACCACCGAGCGCGTGCTGGTGGCGCTGCACGAGGCGCACCCGCTCGCCCGGCAGGCTGCGGTGTCGCTGCGGGCGCTGAAGAACGAGCCGCTGGTGCTCTTCCCGAGCGTGGGGCGGCCCAACTTCATCGACAAGGTCATCGAGCTGTGCAAGCAGCAGGGCTTCGAGGCCAGCGTGGCGCAGGAGGTCGGCGACGCGGTGACCGGCATCGCGCTGGTGGCCAGCGGCTACGGCGCGTCGTTCATCCCCGAATCGATCACGACGCTGAAGATGCCGCGCGTCGTCTACCGCCCGCTGGCCGACACGCCGCAGGCCTTCATCGACCTGAGCGTGCTGTACCGCGCGACCGACAACTCGCCGCTGCTGCAGGCCTTTCTGGGCATCGTGCGGGCGTACCGTACGAGACTTGAAGCCGCGAAGCTTCCCATCTAGCTTACCCGGCAAACAAAAAAGCCCGTAAGTTCAATGACTTACGGGCTCTCTGTTTGGTGGGCAGTGCAGGGTTCGAACCTGCGACCCCTGCCGTGTGAACGCAAGTGACGGTCAACGGCGGCGCGATCTTCTCTATGGGCGCGCCGCCAATGTCGGCCGGTTTCAGGCCCTAACGGACCGCGATTTACACCGTAATTTACACCGGCCTCCCCGCCCGCTCGTCGGCCTTCTCGCCGAAGCCTCGCTCCGCCAGCCACCCCTGACACACCCAGCACCGCGCGCGCGGCGCAGGCGGCGTGGTGTCGATCGCGCGGCGCATGGTGAGCAGCTCGCTGATCTCCTGCGCATAGGCTGGGTGAGCGCATGCGAACGCCACACGCTGCAGCCTCTCCAGCAGCAGCTCGGCCTGCAGCGCCCATTGCTCCGGCGTCATCTGACCGGCCCGTCAAGCGGCATCCGCGCGCTGTCGATCTCCAGGTCCGTGATCGCGTCCTGGCCGTCGCCGATGCGGCGCTGAAGCCGCGCGATGCACCGCTCCACCCATCGCTTGCCGGCCACCTCGCCGAGCTGGTGGAGCTGGTCGCGGTACTCGCGCAGCACCGCCAGGCAGTCGGTGGCCGCGCTCACGGCCCCAGCGCCTCCCGCGCCGCCGCCAGGTGCGTGCGCACGACCTCCAGGTGCCGCAGCGCTACGTCGAGCCGCTCGCGCTGCTCCTGCACCATCACGCCCACCGCGGCGGCCTCGATCATGGCCGGCCCCGGCCCGTAGGGCACGCCGACGATGCTGCCGATGTCCACCTCACCGTAGCGCAGCCAGCGGTAGACCCCGCGGCAGCCGCGGCCGAGCGTGCGCAGCCGCTCCCATGCGGCGCGGATCACGCGCTCACCTTCGGGTCCGGCGCCGGCTTGGCACCCTCCGGCGCCGGCGGCGTGGGCACGCACACGCCGGTGGCGTTGCCGAAGGCCTGGCGCCGGTAGGCCAGGTCGCGCGCGAGCATCTGCTCGCAGATCGCCTGCGTCGGCAGGTTTCGGCTGGCCTGCTTGTGCAGGCGGCCGTCGGCGCCCCAGAAGGCGAGGATGATGAACCACTCGATCATGTCAGGGCCTCAGCGCGTCGTAGGCGCGCTCGCAGGCGGCTCCGGCGGTGCCGCGGGCGTCAGCGAGTGCAGCAAGCTCTCCCGCAGCCGCGTCAAGCCGGCGCTGCACGTCGGCGAGCACATCTCGGGCGTCGGCGGCTGCCGAGCCGCCTGGGGCAGCGGGGGCACCCCCGCAGCGCTGGACGGCGGCGGTGTAGGCGTGGCGCAGCCGGTCAGCAGCAGCGCCAGCAGCAGCAGCGTCGGCCCGGTCGCGGGCGGCTTGATCGAGTGCGGCACGGGCCACCTCCAGTTGCTCGGCGTCGCGGCGGGCGCGCTCGGCCGTGTCCACGATGCGCTGGCGCTCGCGCGCAGCGTCCCACTCGGCGCGCACCTCGGCCTTTCCGGCGCGGTGCTGGCGGTGGCCGTAGGCCCACACGCCGGCCGCCAGCACGCCCAGCACGATCAGCGGCGCGCCGATGCGGGCAGCGAGGGACCAGCCGGCGAAGATCACGACGGCACCCCGAAACTTTTACAATTTAATGTTTGCGTTTCCACGTCATTGAGCGTACATTATCTACATCGACGCAGCAGACACCACGGAGCCCACCATGACCATCGCCGCCCTCAAGCAAGCCGCCGAGCAAGCCGTGGCCGACCATGACGCCGAGCGTGACCGCCTGGCCGCGCTGGGCCTGAAGTCGGCCGAGCGCTACCTGCTGCTGAAGCCGCTGAAGGCCGCCGCCGACCAAGCGCACGCCGCTTACGCCGCGGCAGCCAAGCGCGGCATCCACGCCGAACTCACGCGCATGATCGAAGCCGACCGCCCGGCCCGCGAAGCCGCCGCCCGCGCCCGCTCGACCTGGAAGCAAGCCAAGCACGACGCCGGCATCCGCTGAACCATCATCTGACCGAGGACCACGATGACCACCACCATCGAACTCACCGAAGCCGGCACGACCGCCTTCAACACCTGGTTCGACAGCGTCGCCCGCGACAACGTGCGCCGCGAAGCGGTCTGCTTCGAGCTGCTCGATCAGCTTCGCGACCGCGTGGATATGGGCGAGTCGCTGGTCTACGAACTCGGCCGCCAGTACACGACGACCGGCCGGCCGGAGCATCTTCACCTGGCCGCGGCAGACATCGAAGTGACGACTGAGGCTGACGAATGAGCCGCACCGAATCTGCCCTGACCACCCGCGGCGTCGAGCTGATCCGCGCCGGCCGCTCGCTGCGGTCGGTCGCCGAGCTGCTGGGCCTGGCGCCCTCCACGCTGGTGCGCGCTTGCCAACGTGCAGGCTTGGTCCTGCCGCGCGGGCGGCGAAAACTCGGCTGATCATCGCCACACCTCCCGCAGCGCCTGCATCAACGACCACGTCGTCACGACGATGGCGCCGGCGATGATGACCGGGTAGGTCAGCACGAAGGCCACGGTGGTGATCAGGCGCGCGATCATGCTGCGGCCTTCAGGTTGGCCGCGATGCGCCTCGCCCAGCCGCGCCCGAAGCTCGGCCAGGTCGGCAGGGAAGCCATGAACTCCAGCCTGCAGCCGTTGAACCGCGCCAGCAGCCGAGTCGCCGGCATGCTCTGGACCGCCATGATCGTGCGCGGACCGAGCACGCCATCGACATCGGCACCGCTGGCTTCCTGCAGCAGGCGGATGGCCGCCTTGACGCCCGAGTTGACCGCCATGTCGAACAGGTCGAACTTCACTGCGTCGGGCACCACGTCGCAGCCGGCCGGACCCCAGTAGTCGCGCAGATAGATCGCCCTGGCACGATCGAGGGTCATGCCCTTAATGTCCTCGCCCGGGTAGCTGCGCTTGCTGATCCCGAACTTCGTCTCGCCGCCCGGGTCGGCTGGGTGGTTCACGTAGCCGCCCTCGTGGCCGATCAAGCGCTCGAACGACTGGTCGAAGTTCATGGCCCGATCCTCGGTTCGTCGAACACCCGGTCCAGCGGCCCGTCCAGCTCGGCCGGCTCGGTGCGGATGTCCACCCGCCGGCGGCCGCAGCGCGAGCGCACCAGGTAGGTCACCACCACCACGAGCATGCCGGTGCGCATGACGATCCCCGCTCCGCTGTAGGCCGACCATGCCCGGCTCTCGCTGAGGGTCAGCAGCGCCGTCACGAACAGCCCGGCCGCAGTCAGCGCAATGCCAAGCCGGAACCAGAACCCCTCGCGGATGCGAGCGCACAGCACGATGTAGGTCAGGCAGGCGCACAAGAAGAGCGAGACCGCCGCGTTGCCGAGTTGCAGGCCCGTCATGCTCACCTCCTGCGGCCGAACAGGCCGCGCAGCAGATCGCTCACGGTGCCGGAGCGGATGCTTTCGGTGATCGCCGCCACCAGGCTCATGCCGAACAGGCCGAGCATGAAGGCGATGGCCGATCGCATCTCCGGCGAGCCCAGGCCGAACCACTCCGCAGCGGCCGGAGTCACGAAGCCTGCGATCAGCGCTCCGCAGCCGACGTTGACGACGCGCTCGCCCCAGCTGGACCCAGGCGCCCCGCGCAGCGCCACCAGCGCACCGAGCGCGCCTGGCACGAACGGGCTGCGAGCGATCTTGTCGAGGTCGAATTCCATGCTCAACAGCCCGGACTCAGCTTTGTGTGATTTCCAGGTCGCCTGGCGCGATCGCGACCTGGTCACCGGTCTGCCAAACCCGGGTGATCGGGCTGCCGCCGCTGTCGCGGATGGCGTAGTACCGGCAGAGCACGCCGGTGGTGGCCGGGTCCTCGTCGTAGAAGCCCACGTAGGCGGCCGACACTTCATCGCTCGCAGCTTCGGCGAACTCGATCTCGATGTTGTTGCTGCTCAAGCCCGTCGTGCCGCTGCTGGCCGTGGTGCTGCCCTCGGCCTGCGTGCCGCTCCAGTTGGCCAGCGAGCTCGTCACCTCCACGGCCACCACGCCGCCGTCGGTCACCAGCGTGCCGCCGGTGGCTGCGGCGGCCGAAAGCAGCGCGAGCCACCAGCTCGCGGGCACAGGGTCGGCTTGTCCACGCAGCTCGTGATCGATCTTCTTGTTGCGCCAGTAGTTGGTCAGGGGCATGGTCGGCCTCTCTCGGGTTGATGGATCATTCGATCGGGAAGGATTCGCTCGGCGTGTAGTCTTCGAGGTGGCGGCAGACCCCCGCGGTGATCCGCACCTCGCCCCACTTCGCATCCGCGTGCCGCGAGCCCTCGGCGTTGCGGCCGATGCGCAGCTGGCGGTCGGCGTTCATGCTCACCGCCACGTTCTGCTGCCACTGCTTCTGACCGTTCACGAACGCGCGCAGCGTCGTGCCGTCGAAGTTGATCTCCAGCAGGTACTCGGTATCGAGCGCCAGCGTCACGCCCACGTCGTCGCCGTACTCGGTGCCGCCGTGCTTGTAGATCAGCCTCTTGTTCGACGGCCCCGCCGCCGAAAGCATCATGGCGCCGTGCTGGCTCGTCGAATTGCGCAAGTCGACCAGCGTGTCCTCGTCGCCGCTCGTGAAGGCCAGCATCACCAGCCGGGCCTCCCATGTCCACGGCGCCGTGCCGAGCGCGAACGCCTCGCGCTTGCTGATCGAGAACCAGCCGTCTTCGGTGGTGATGCCCGAGTGCGTGCCGACGATCGGGTCCACGTCGGTCACGGAGGCGTCGCCGTTGGTGACCACCGCGTGGCCGTATTCCGAGTAGTCGATCGCGCCGCCCTCTTCCCAGCGGACGTGCGCGACCACATTGCTCGAGTAAGGGTCCACGTCGCCGTCCTCCGGCTGCGTGCCGTCGCCCAGCGGATCCTGCAGCTCGCCGGCGCCGGGCAGCCAGGCCTCGTCGGCCTCGTGCACGCGGTCGTCGTCGATCACCGCCTCCATGCGCACCGTCATGCCGGCCTGCGGGCGGATGGCTTCCACGCGCGCGTAGCGCGTCACGTCGGCCAGCTCGCCGAACAGGTAGCGCGTGCGCTCGCGGTCTGCGCGGTTGAACACCGGCGCAGCCGCCGGCTCCTCGGCCAGGACCATCTCGTTAGGCTCGCCGCCCGCCGTCACCAGGATGGCCTCGCTGGCGCCGCCGGCGTCCGTCTGCAGGCGCACGTAGTGGGTGCCGCCGGGCACCCAGGTCAGCGGCTCGGTGGTCGTGAGCGTGAGCGTCTCCGCGTCCCAGTTCGCCACGTCGCCGCTCTGACCCCAGCGGCTTGCATCGTGCGCCAGGCCCACCAGGGAGCCGTAGGCCGGGATCAGGCCCTCGAGGTTGGTCGTCCAGCTCGGCCTCGTGCGGCGGTAGTAGGCCGCTGCCACGGTGTAGGCCGCCGTGCGCAGCGCCTGCTTCAGGCCCACGATGCCAACCAGCCGCTCCTCCTGCACCCGGCTCGGTTCGGGCACGCCGAAGGGGCGCAGGGGCGTGCCGTCTTCGGCCGCGGCGTAGGCGTAGACCCTGTCGTTGTGGACCTGGCCGTACACCAGCCTGTCCGCCCACACCGAGCCGTCGCGGTAGCTGAAGCGGATGGCCTCGGGCGTCTCCTCCGTCGGCAGGTTGAAGTCGACCGCGAAGCTGTCGCGGTCCATGTTGCGCGGCATGAACAGCGCCACCGGCATGTCCTGCGGCTCGTCGCGCACCAGTGTGTAGACGGCCCCGCGGCGCAGTTGAGCTCGGGCGCGGCCGGCAAAGGCCACGGTCTGCAGTGCCTCGTCGAAGCTCACTCGCCGGTCGAAGCTGTAGTCGAAGCGATCCTGCCGCTCGTCGTACAGGTCGCGCAGCTCGTCGAGCGTGGCGTGGTCGATGCGGCTGTCCTCCAGGCCCCGCAGGTGCATCACGTAGCGCGCGATCTCGGCCGGGTTGCGGGTGAAGTTATCGGCCACCGTGAGCGGCCCCTCGTCCCACGCCTCGAGCCCGGAGTCGTAGCGCGGGATGAGCCGCTGCGCCATGCAGTTGATGCGGCGCTGGCTCAGGCCGGAGAGCTGCTCGCTGGCGCGGGCGCGCACGACGATGAAGGTGCAGTCGCTGCGCTGCACGCCGGCCTGCGTGAGCCGGCCGCGCAGGCCCGACCAGACCATGTCGTTGAGCACGCGCCGGTTCTGGCTGCGCGCCGTGAGCCGGCGCAGGCTGACCTGGTAGCGGCCAGGCTGCGGCAGGTCGTAGCCGTAGGTGCGGCGCACGGCCTCGGTGGTGCTCTCCGTCAGCGACTCGGTGGCGAGCGTGGCCCAGGCCGTGACGGGCGCATTGTTCAGGTCGATGCGGCGCACCCGAACGCTCCACTCGATCGTGCGCTCGTCGACGTCGCCGTCGTCCTGGATCCGGCCGAGGCCCGGGAACACCAGGTCGATGAACACGCGGTCCATCTCCAGGCCGGGCCGCACCGGCGAGAAGGCGCCGACCCAGCGGTTGTTCACCAGCTCCTGGCCGTTGACCTCGACCGCGGTGACGATGTTGTCGGCCACCAGCGCCTGATCGGCCAGCGCGTCGAAGGTCTGGAAGCTGCTGGTGCGGCCGGTCTGGCCGGGGCCGACGATGGCGAACTGAACGTCGGAGAAGGCGCGCAGGTCGGTGTCGTCGAGCTGCACGTCGAGCACGTTGAACTCGCCGCCCCCGAGGCAGAGCACAGCGCAGAAGTACTCGTCGTCTTCGGCGTCGAACTCGTTGTAGGGCGCGGCAGCGTAGTCCGGGTAGAAGCGCTCCTGGCCGAACCGCTGCGGAATGCTCTCGCCGAGCCGCGCGCTGTTGCCGGAGAACTGCACCGAGTAGGTGGGGCTGGGCGCCGAGCCGGCGCCACCACCGAACCCGCCGATGGTCGGCAGCGGCAGCAAGCTGTTCACCAGATAGCTGCCGGCGGCAACCAGCCCGGCAGTCACAGCCGCCTCGCTGAAGCCGGCCAGCAAGCCGAACTCACCGGTCAAGTACGGAGCGAAGTACGCCGCCGCCGCGATGATCGCAATCTGCAGCACCAGCCTTAGCGGGTTCGAGCCGCCACCATGGGCCACCGCCGCGAAGACGATCACGTCGCCCTCTCGCACCGGCTGCCACCAGTCGCGCCGGCTGATGAACTGGCCGTTGATGATGCACACGCAGGGGCCGGCGGGCGCGTAGTCTCCGATGCAGCCGAACTCGGCCACGAGGCCGAAGTCGGCCGGGCCGATGTCGACCTGCAGCGGCCCGGTGCGGGCCCAGCGCGCCGGCATCGTGCGGCGCAGGCCGTGGCGGTGGTGGCGCTCGGCCATCATGGCTGCCACCGCCAGATCTCGGGGCGGCTGTAGCCGCAGGCGAGCAGGTCGCGCAGCTCGTCCCAGCGCACCGAGCCCACGTCGCGGCCCTGCTCGTCGGTGTGTCCTTGTGCGTGCAGCACGCCCAGGCGCCGGCCGTTCGGCACGAAGGTGCCCACATGCGCGCCATCGGCGCCCTGCACGACCAGGATGTCGCCCTCGGCCGGCCGCGCGCCCGCGGGCTGCAGCTTCCAGGGGCTGCGGCGCACCGCGTCCATGAAGGCCGCCCGGCCCTGGTCGGTGCGGGTGTCGTCCACCTGCAGCGGAGGCACCTCGCGGCCGTGATGCCGGCGCTGCACGTAGCGCACCAGCCCCTTGCAGTCGAAGGCGTCGGGGCCCTCGGCGTCGCGGCGCCGGGGCTTGCCGATGTAGGAGGCGGCCCAGTGCGTCATGAGGCCGCCAGTCCCAGGAAATCCTGCTGGTTGTACTCGTCGGGCGGGAAGCGGCGGTTGGTGGTGTCGCCGTAGCCTGCCCGGGCGGTGACCGAAGCCACCGTGGCCGAGGCGCTGCGCAGCGTCACGCGCAGCGGGGGTGTCTCGTGCGGCGCCGAGGTGTCGCCGGGCAGGTAGGTGCGCACGATCATCACCACCGGCTCCTGGCTGCGCGTGACGGCTTCGAGGTGACCCATGAGCAGCCGCGCCACGTTGCTGATCGTGATGCTCACCTCGCCCGGTGCGCCGTCGGCCTCGGTGGGCAGCGTGATCTCCATCGGCACGGCACGGAACAGCACCTGCTCGCCGCCCTGCAGCGGCGCGTCGGCCTCCAGCGTGGCCCGCAGGTCCTGGTTGTCGTTGACCGTGTAGACGACCACCTGCTCGCCGGTCTCGGCGTCGACGATGGCCGGGTGGTAGAAGGCCAGCGTCATCAAGGCCGGCTGCGCGGCCGTGGCGAACGCCGAGGCTTCGGCCAGGGCTTCGCTTTGGCTGATGCCGAGGCGGGGTGGGAGGTAGGTGGGCATGGTCAAGCCGCCGAATAGCCCGCGGGCGGAGGGTAGGCAAAGGCCACGGCGCCGCAGTTAAGCGTGGCGACGCTGTTATCACTGTCGTTGTCGGTCATGTACAGCGGATGCCATGTGCCGGCGGGGATTCCGGACACGATTGCGTTAGCCCCTGTCACAGGGTCTTGGCCGTTCGGGAAGACGCCGTTGATGCCGACGAAGTACTTGCCTTCATCGGCGTTGAAGCAGTTGCACACCACGTCTCCGGCTTCCCAGCTGATAGGCGTGCCGGCAGTAGCACCGCTCGTCCCAAGCAGGATGCCCAGCCCAGCGCTCACACGCAGCGTGTTGCCGCCGCCGTTGGCGCCGATCGATGTTGCAGATTCGATAAGCCCCGTGCAGGAGTCGATCGACGGGCCATCGAGATCGTCGATCGTCAACTCCCAATACCACTTACCAGAGCTGCGCCCGATGGTCGCGCGTACCGCTTCGGTGTTGGTGGTGGTTTCGGTCGCGACGAGATCACCCGCTGATAACAGGATGCCGGCCGTTTTGTTTGCTGGATCCCACGTGGTGATGGAGCCCGAGCCGGTGTCCTCCGTGTAATCGGGCAGCTCGCTGGACCCTCGCACCTCTAGCCGCGCGCTGACCTCCCAGTTGCCTGACGCGAGATGTACGCGACGCGGGCTACCGATGAATCGAGCGACTCGCGTCTCGTATCCGTTGACGCCCGGCAGACTCACTGCAAACCAAAGCGCACCACCGAACAGCGTGTCCTCGAACCACGCACGCCAGGCGATCATTTCAGCAGGCGAATAGCGCCAGCGAGCCGTTGGCGCGTCAACCATTCGATCGCGGTAACGGGCACGAGACAGCGCAGCAGGTTGTTGTTGCGATGAAGCGCGCCGCTCACGCGCGGCGAACGAGTAGCCGGAAACGCCTGGCAAGGACTCGGGATAGCTGACAGCAGCCATTGCTCAGGCGTCTGGTAGGGGCGACGTGGGCACGTCCGTCGACAGGTCTGCAAGGGCAGAGATCACGACCTCGTCGAAACGCCCCGCGAATCGGAAAGAGCCGCCCGAGTCAAGGACAGAGCCAATGTCGACACCGTCCGGCGTGTTCAGGTTGGCTGTCGTGGTGGTCGAGTTCGCCTCAGTGCCATCGATAAAGATCTTCTTGTAGCGAGTGCCGGGCCCCGGAGTCAGAACGAACTTGACGTAGTGCCACTCGCCATCGTTGAGGGCTGCGCTCGCTGTGAGGTCCGAGGTGCCCTCGGTCCTGAACGCAACACCCGTCGTCCCGATGAATATCTGCGAGCCGCTGCCGCCGTTGAACTCGCCGTGGCTGATGAACGAACCGAACGTGCCGCTGTAGGTCGGCTTGACCCAGGCGGCATAGGTGATCGCACCCGTCCCGACAGCAAAGTCTGAAGAATCGGCGCACCGCACCTGGTCGCCGCTGGCTTGCACAAGTGCGGCAGCCGTACCGAACTTCGGGCTGGACGTCGACGTGATGAGCGTGCCGCTCACCGTCATCGTTCGGCCGCTCGGGCCGCTGTCTGTGAAGGTCGTCCCGCCGTTTGTGCCGTCGCAGTGAAGGACCAGCAGCCGGCTGGCGCGGTCCGGATCTGTATCGCCTTCGGGCGCGGCAGCGGCCCGCCGCCGCGGCGTCATCACCGCCGGCCGCGACACACGCCGCACCGCCTCCCGGCGCTGCCGCTCCTGCGGCGGCATCCACAGCGCAGGCGGCGCCAGGCGCTCGCGGAGGGTGCGGCGGTCGGCCAGGATCACGGCGTCAGTCCTGGATCACGCCCAGCCGCACGCGGAACACCTCCGCGTTGCCGGGCGCGTAGGCGCTGCGCGCCACCAGCACGCCGTAGAGCGCGGTGGCGCCCGCGGCGCACTTGACCGATCGGCTCACGGCGCCGGCGTCGTACACCACGTTCGCGCCGAGCTTGGAGCCGTGCTCGTCGCCGCGGAACTGGATGACCGCCAGCGCTTTCTCGGCGTCGCTGTCGCTCGGCGAGAAGGCGGCGTTGTCGTTGCTCATCGTCACCGAGGTGTCGAAGATGAGCAGGTCGAAGTCGCCCAGCGTCGCGGCCGCCGTGCTCATGACCAGCACCGCCGACTGCAGCACCGCGCCCAGGCCGGCGCCGCGCGCCACGCCCGCGAAGGTCATGATCGTGGGCGCGCTGGTGCTGTTGCAGACGGTGTCGCCGTCGGCGTAGGTGTCGGTGTTCGCGGGCCGCGTGAAGGTGGCCTCGATGATCTTGGTGACGGGCCGCAGGAGAGCCGGCGCGTTGCTGGGGGTGGTGCTGCGGTCGCTCATGGCGCGCTCCTCATGCCGACTTGTCGGCCCAGCTGGCCGAGAAGTCGGGGTTGGTGGTGGCGGCGGCGCCGCTCATCACGGCTTCGAGCTTCTTGTCGTCGGCGTCGAGCACTTGCAGAACGCTGTAGACCCAGGCCTCGTCAGGCTGCACGGTCTGCTTGTCGAGCACGCGCTCGGTGCCGCCGTCATCAAGCCGCAGCGTGATCGTGACGGCCGCGGTGTCGCGGTTGAAGAAGGTGACGTTGCGCACGGCGCGCTGCACGCTGGCCGCGGGCGCGGCCACGATGTCCACCGGCGTGGCGCCGTTCAGCGCGCCGTGGCTGTTGCCTGGTGTGAAGGCCATTGCTGCGTCCTCGGTTGGTTCTCGGTCACAAGCCCATCAGCTCGGCGGTGAGGGCTTCGTCGTCGTCGTCCACCAGCGGCGGGGTCCAGGCCAGGCCCATCCACACCAGCATGAGCGGAAGGTCCTCGCCGAGGTTGTTGCCCATGAAGGCACCACCCGTGTCCGTATCCGTGCCTGCCACCGGTGCCAGTGGCTCGAACCAGGCGCCGGTATCGGCATCGGTGCCCGAGGCGCGGGCGGTGGCGGCAATGAAGATCGCGCCACCACGGTCCAGGTCCGCGCCGCTGGCCAGCAGGCCCGGCGCCGTGCGCACGTCGAACGGCTCGCCGATCAGCAGCAGCTCGGCCTCGACCTGGTAGCGCAGGCCGCTGCTGGCGGTGTAGCTGGGCGGCTCGGCAAAGAGGGCCGTCCACCACTCGAGCCGCGGGTTGCCGCCCGCACCGGGGCCGCCCTGCCGCTCGAGCTGCAGGTCGAAGGCCTGCTCGCCGGCGATCAGAACGTCCTCGTACCAGTCCCAGAAGGCGTCGAACTCCGTCTGCGTGAGCCTCCAGCGAACGGTCACCGACACCGGCGCGGTGGTGGCGATGGCAAGCACGCGCTGCTCGCCCTGGTCCTTGGGCACCGGCCGCGTCAGCCCGCGCGGCGCGAACTCCAGGCTCGCCAGGGCCGGCGGCACGGCTGAGGGCAGGACGTAGATCGCAGGCACGCATCACCGCCGCAGGTTGGCTGCGCCGTTGGCCCCGAAGCGCCCGGCGATCGCGCGGCCGGTGCTGCCGAATCCGGCGATGCGGTTGTCGACCTCGGCGACGGCTCGCTCGACGATCACGTTGATGAACTCGTCCGCACCTTCGCGCCGCGACTCGGCGCGTGCCGTCACGCCCTCGGCGGAGTTGTTGACCGTGATGTAGGTGTTGCCGCCGCGCGGCGGCGGGCCACCGCTGCCGCCCAGGCGCGGCAGCGGCGACACGTAGCCGGGCTCGCTGGGGATCAGGTACTTCTTGCCGCCGGTCTCGTAGACCTCGGGCTCGCCGCGCTCGGCCACGTCGTAGAAGTAGCCCGGGCCCACCGTGCCACCGATGGCGCGGCCGCCGCCGTACTGCAGGCGGTCGAAGCGGGCGAAGTCGCCGGTGCTGCCGCTGCCGTCGCCGGTGGGCACGCTGCTGCCGCCGAACAGGCCGCCTATGGCCCCGGCCGCCGCGCCGAGCAGCGAGTCGAGCAGGCTGCCACCGCCGCCGCCCGAGTTGGAGAACAGCGCCAGCGCCGCGCGCGCCGCGTAGCCCAGCGCACCCGTCAGGCCGCCGAGCTGGACGCCGAACGAAGTGCAGGCGGTGGTGACCTTCAGCAGCGCCTCCTGCGCCTCGTCGTTGCCGCGCACGTTGCCGCCAAGCGCGGCGGTGAAGCCCTGCAGTGCCAGCGTGCCGTCGGCCAGCGCGAGGTTGTGCGACTGCTGCAGCGCGGTGGCCTCGCCCTCGCCCGGCCGCGGCGTGCCGCGGCCGAGGCCCAGGGCGTCGGCCACCTCGGTGCCCAGGCCGCCGATGACCTGGCCGAAGGTGCGGTCGAACAGGTTGCCGGCCACCGACTCGATGGCTAGCTCGCCCAGCCGCTCGAAATTGAGCTTGCCGGTCTTGAAGAACTCGACGAAGGTGCTGCGGCTGGTGCGCAGGAAGTCGGCCTGGAACTCGTCGGACGCGTCGCGCATCAGGCGCTGGGTGTCCTGCCAGCCCTCCAGCATGCGCTGCCACTCGGGCTTGAGCTCTTCGGTGAGCTGGCGCTGGCGGGCCAGCACGTACTCGGCGAGCAGATCCTGCGCGGCGCGGCGCTCCTCGGCGTCGAGCACCACCAGGTCGAGCCGCTGGCGCAGCTGCAGGCGCTCGGCCTCGATCTGCATCAGGCCGCGCTGGCGGTCGTCGCGCACCATGGCGCGGTTGATCGCGGCGGTGGCCTCGAACAGGCCCTGCTGCTCCTGGCGGGCGTTGGCCACCCTCTGGGTGTTGGCGCGCGCCTCCTCTTCCTCGGCCTCGGCCTGGGCGGCACGGATGCGGCCGGCGGTCGAGATGTCCTCGCGGCCGAAGTTGGCGCGGATCTGCCGCTCCAGGCGCGCGCGCTCCGCCAACACGGCGTTGCGGCGCGATTCGATCTCGATCAGGCGGGCTTGCTGCTGGATCTGCGCAGCCTGACCCTCGGCAGTGTTGGGGTTGTCCACCACGCGCTGCGCTTCGATCGCGCGCTCGGCGTCGATCGCCGCCAGCCTGGCAGCGAGGCCCTGGCGCTCCAGCGCCGCGCGGCGTTGGAGGTACTGCTGGTAGCCGATCTGCAGCCGCTCGAACTGCTCGTCGTTGGCTTCGAGCTCGACCGCGCGCGCCAACTCGTTCTGCGCCTGGCTGCGCTGCTGCGCGGCGCGCTGCAGGCTCAGACGAGCATCGAGTACCTCCTTCGACTGGCCCGCGATCTGCCGCTCGTTCTCGGCGGCGGTGGCGGCGTCCTTCGCGGCCTTTTCGCGCTCGGCTTTCAGTGCGACGCGCAGGCGCGTCACCTCGGCGATCGCCCGATCGACCGCCGCGCCGCTGACGATCTCCTCCGGGCTTGCGCCGAGGCGTTGCATCACCCGCTCGAGCTCAGCCTCGGCCTGGTCGAGCTGCTGTGCCAGAGTCACCGGCGCGCCGATGTTCAGCAGGCCGTTCCAGAATGCGCTTGCCGCCTCCGCGGCGCCTTTCAGGAGCGTCTGAATCGTGCCGAGCTCGGTGGCCGTGCGCGGCGCGTGCTTTTCGTTGAACAGGCGCAGCGCTTCGTTCTTGGCTTCTTCGGCCTTGCCCTGGCGTTCAAGCTCCTGGATGTACTTGAACTGGGCGCCTGTCAGGAAGTTGTAGCTGCGGTTCGCGTCGGCAGCCCAGCGGGCGACACCGTCGCGCATGCGCGCGAAGTCCGCCACCACGTCCTTGGCGCTGCGGCCCGTCAGCTCGCTCAGCCGCTGCACGGCCGCGCCAGCCTGCGCCAGCGACTCAGGCCCGAATGCGCCGGATGAAACCGTGGCCGCGATGGCTTCGCGGGCGTTGCCGATGCTGCCGCCGGCCAGGCCCTGCACCTGCTCGGCCAGCGCCTGCAGCTGCGAGGCCGCCACGCCGGCGCGGTTGCCGGTCAAAAGCAGACTGCGCTCGAACGCCAGCTGCTCGCGGTAGCCCTGCAGATAGGCAACGCCGACGACGCCGACCGCGGCCGCCAGCCCGCCCATCGCCACCACCGTAGGCGTGATGAGGCTGGTGAGCGCCCGCGCGGCATTGCCGATGCCACCGAAGGTACCGCTCAGCTGCGAGCCCTGCTGCACCAGCGCGATCAGCGGGTTGCTGCCGCTCGCCACCTGGACGGCCAGGTCGTTGAGCTGGTAGCCGACCTGCACCATCTCCTGCGCGCTGATCTTGCCGCCGCGCGCGAAGCCGCCGAAGGCGCGCTCGCCGGCCTGCAGGCGCTGGATCAGCGGCGTGGCCTGCTCGGTGAGGCCGAGCTTGGCCGCCCGCGCGGCGAGCAGCTCGCTGCGCGTCTTGCCGAGCGCCGCCACCTCCTGCTCGAGCCCGCGGATGAACTGCTGCTGCGTCTGGTACTGCTGGCGCTGCTCGGCCACCGCGGCAGCGCGGATGCCCTCGAGCGCGCGCTGCGCCGCCGCGGCGCGCGCGGTGGCGGCGGCCTCGGCCTGCTGCGCGGCGGTGGCGGCCTCGATCTGCGCGATCATGGGCCGCGCGGCGTCGGCCACGCCGAGCTCGGCGGCGCGCAGCGCGAGCAGCTCGGTCTGGGTGCGCCCGATGGCCTGCGCCTGGCGGCCGAGGCTGGCCAGGAAGGCGTCGCCGGACTGGCGCGCCGCCGCCTGCTGGCGCAGCACGCCCTCGGTGCTGTCGGCCAGGCGGTCGCTGGCCAGGGCGGCGCTTTCCAGCGACTCCTTGAGCTGGTCGGCGTCGCCGCGCAGGCGGAAGATGTACTGGCGGTCCATGTTGAATCAGCTCCGGTTCAGGTGCTCCATCGCGCCGAGTTCGAGCGTGCGCAGCTGCGGCATGAGCCGCTCGAGCGGCTGGCGGTGCGGCTGGTTGCGGCGCTCAGCCAGGGCGAAGGGCAGCGCGCCAAGGTCAAGCCCGAGGACCAATACCCGCTTCGCCACAACCTCGGTGCGCCACTGGGTCTGCAGGCTCTCGAACACCTTGACGGCGTGCCAGTGGGCCGGCCAGACGCCGTAGACGCCGCCCTCGGCGTTGCGTGCGTCAATGGAGCCACGAATGCGCTCCAGCTGCGCCGGCGACGCGCGGAACTTGCGCGCGCTCTCCAACAGTGGGTCCGAGTCCAGTTTGTCGAGACCGCGCCGTGCCCACGCCCGCGCGGCCCCTAGGAGTTTTTTTGCGCGGCCTCGTTGCGGCTGTCGATGTAGGCCTTGCTGAGCGCCGCTGCCACGCCCTGCTCGGCCAGCAGCGCCGCCATCGTGTCGGGGGTGCAGGCGAGCTGGCTGCCGTCGGCCGCCTGCACGTCGCTGAAGGCCTCCCAGAACTCGGGCACGACCTGACGATCGGTGAGCTTCTCGCTCACGGCGCGCAGCAGCATCGCGGCGTGCGCTTCGTCGTCGAGCCAGCGGAACTTGGCCTGGAAGACGTGCTCGTCGATCTGGCCGGGCTTGGTGGCGCTGGGGCGGCGCACGGTCACCGGCCACCAGTAGGTGGGGTTGGGTTCGATCTTGAACATGCTGGGAATCCTGGAAGTGGGTCGAGCGATCAGAAGCTGGTGACGAGGCGCAGCTCGTCGTTGCCGGTACCGTCGGGGTCCGGCACGCCGCGGAGCTCGTAGCCGATGAGGCGGCGGCCTTCGAACTCCTCCTTGGTCGGGTTCAGCAGCTGCACCGTGGGCAGGTAGAGCGCGACCTTGTCGCCGACGGTGGTGCCGTGGATCATTCCGATCGAGGTGAGGGTGTTGGCCAGCACGTCGGCCATGCGCGAGACCTCCTGCGCGGCGGTGAGGTCCAGCCGCACGCGGCCGGACACGGCGCGCTGCGTCACGTCGACCGTCTCGGCGCCGATCAGCGGCACAAAGCTGACGGCGTTGCCGAGGTCGATCTCCAGGCCCAGCGAGGGCAGCGCGGTGCCGCCGGTGAAGGCGACCGCGCCGGTCTCGCTGAGGGTGCCGCCGAGGTTGATGTCGGCGGTGTTGCTGTCGGTCGGGACCTGCGGCGTGCGGAAGGCGCTGAAGTCGGCGTCGGCCGGCTGCGCGGTGGCGCTGACGGCGGCGTACAGCCCGGTGAAGGTGAAGGCCAGCACCGGCTTCTCGCCGGAGTTCAGGCGCAGCACGCAGGTGCCGCGGCCGCCCAGGAGCTTGTGCAGCACGCCGCTGTCGTGGATGTAGATGGTGACCGAGTCCTGGCTGTTGGTGACGGGCAGGAAGTCGTAGCGGGTGTCGGCCTCGGCGGCGCCGAGCATGGCGCAGGCCTCGAGCAGGGGTGCCCACGCCGGCGCCACGCCGGCGGTGCCGCTGCCGACCAGCTCGGTCTCGAACGACAGCTGCACGGTCTTCGTGCCGACGAGTTGCTCGCTGGCTCCGAAGTAGGAGCGGACCAGGTCGCGGTCGACGTTGTTGGCCTGCAGCGGGTTGACGCTGGGGTTGCTGATCAGGATGGCATTGGCCGCCGCCGCCGGCGTCGGGTCGGTGCCATAGGTCGTTTCGGCCTTGGCCAGGATGATCATGTCGCGGTCGAAGCGGGGCATGGCGTGCTCCTAGAGGGTGGTGTGAGTCAGGCCCAGGGCGTGAGCGCCGTGGGGTTGGTGCGATGGGTGAGCGCCACGACGACGGTGGCGCGAACGACGACGTCTTCGCCTTCGTCGGCGTCCCACGAGATGGCGGGCTCGCTGAGGGCGTCTTCCACGGCCAGGCCGGCGGGCGCCCAGCCGGCCAGGCGGGCGTAGACCAGACCGAGCAGCTCGTCGACGGCGTCTTCGGCGGCCTCGGGTGTCGGGCCGCGGGCCACGACCTCGACGCCGAGCGTGGTTTGCCAGTCCTTCGGCGAGGCGTAGCCCACGCCGGCGAGCCGCGCGCTGGTCTGCACCAGGCGCACGACGATGCCGTCGGGCCAGCCCTTCTTCAGCGCTGCGAGCCGGCCGCGCTGGACGCGGTCGCCCACGATCTGCGGCGCCTCGAGCAGACGGTCCTTGTAGGCCTCGGCGATGTCGACGAAGGCGGTCATTCGGCGTTGCGCAGGATCAGTGTGGAGAAGAGGCCCGTGCCGTCAGGCTGGACCTCGGCGACGGCGTAGCGCGTGGGGAAGCCGGGCCGCAGCGTGGCGGCCTCGGGCAGCTCGAGGACCAGGTCCTCGGTGTCCGTGATGGCCGCATCGGGCACGCTCGCGCTGGCGATCAGCGCGCGCGGCTCGCTCGTGGCCATGCCGGCCGGCCCGCCCGGCAGCTCGGCGTGCGGCGACCCGAAGATCACGCGCACGGCCTCTCCGTCGAGCAGGCCGTCCTCGCCGTGGTCGGCGAGGAACACCGAGGCATCCTCCTGGATCACGGCTGGGCGTCCTTGCCGTCTTCGCCGTCGTCGCCGCCCGCGGGCTTGCCGGTCTGCGCGGGCGTCTTGTCGCCGCCCGCGGGCTTGCCGCCGCGCTTGGGCGCCTCGACCACCTCGGCCAGGGCCTTGGGCACCTCGCCTTCGATCTGCAGCGTCTCGCCGCGCTTGAACTGCACGGTGCCGGTGAGCCGGTACCAGCCCGGCCGCTTGGACACCGCCTCGAGGAACGGCTTGCGCCGCCCCGCCTGCTTGTCGCTGATCCCGACCAGCGCGCCCGCCTTGAGCTCGAGCGCGCGGGCCGTCACGATGATGTGCATGACGGCCTCCTGGGTCAGACCATGGTCACCAGGCAGGCGTGCTGCCAGTAACCGTAGCCGGTGCCGCGCCAGGCATCGATGCCGAACTGCCAGGCATCGTTGTCGAACTCGAACTCCGAGCCCTCGGCCTTGGCCTTGAGCTCGACCTCCTGCTCGGTCTGGCGGATCAGGCCCTTGATGGGGCTGTCGGTGCGGAAGACGACGAACTTGTCGGTCCAGGCGTTGAGCCGCACGTTCATCGCCACGTCGATGCCGAAGCGCGAAAGCAGGTTGGGCTGGAAGTTCTGCGGCAGCGCGCCGTTGGCCATGGTGGCCGTGGCATGCAGCGCCTTGTCGTACAGCCCGGTGGGCACCATCACCAGGAAGCGGCTGGCGTTCTCGTTCATCGGCTCGCCCCGGTCGTCCTTGAACGACAGGATCTGCTTGACGGCCGCGAAGATCGACAGCTGCATCTGCGAAAGGTTCGGCGCCGATGGGGTGTTGTCGTCGCCGGCGCCGGGCAGCGTGGAGATGTCGACGCTGATGTCGTTGCTCTGCGTGCCGGAGGCGCCCTCGGAGTGGTCGGTGTCGAAGTAGAACTGGCCGTCGTAGCAGACGGTCGACTCGCCGGCCAGGATCAGCGTGCTGAGCAGCGAGGCCCAGTGCGTCTGCGCGCGGTCGGCGAAGTCTTCCATGCGGGCACGGATCTGACCCGTCTTGTCACGGCGGATGTCGCGCTTTGCGACCTCGATCGTCGCCTCGTACTGCTTGTTGACGATCGTGATGCCGTCGCCGCTGAAGCCCTTGGCGTGGCGGCCGCCGACCCACTCCCGCATCGCGGGGCTTTGGCCGAGGAAGTTGTAGGTCTCGCTCGACTGGTCGGAGTTGTAGAGGTTGGCGACGGCGTTGATCCACGCCAGGCCGGGGTCGACTTCCAGGCGGCGGAAGTACATGCCCATGATGGCGCGGCTGGAGAGCAGGGATTGGTCCATGGTGGTGGTCCTCTCGGTGGTTCAGGGTGTTGGGTGCGTCAGACGTCGCCGGCGATGCGGGCGGTCTCGGCGGCAGCGAGCGCGGCGTCGAACTCGACGACGCACAAGGTGCCGCTGATCCAGCGCGACACGCGGCCGATGATCGAGTTGGTGCTCGCCGTCAGCGTGAAGGTGTCGTCGTCGCTGGCGTAGACGAGGGGGCGGTCGTTCGCGGTCACGGCGCTGGCGCCGGCGACCTCGAGCACGACGCGGCCGCGGGTCTTGCACTCGACGTTGACCGCGCCGGCGGCGCCGGTCGAGTTGTCGGCGGTGCGCAGCGCGAAGCCCTGGAACGGGTCGCCGGCGGCCAGCGGGCGGGAGTAGCCCGAGGCGTTTTCGCCAACAGCCGCGCCCTCGTAGATGATGTCGGCGGCGACGACCGGGTAGTCCTCGCGCTCGCCGACCTGGTAGTCGCGCGGCTTGTTGGTGCCGAGCGTGGCCATGCCGAGGACGAGGCCCGTCTTGGCCATGTAGCCGAAGAGCGCGTCGTGCGCCTTCACGGCCAGCGGCTTGCCGAAGAAGGCCAGCAGCGGCAGAACGACCGCCAGCGCGGCCAGGATGTAGAGCGTCTTCATGGTGGTGGGTCCTTGAAGTGGTGGGGGGTGGGGTCAGCGGTTCAGGCCTTGCGCAGCACGCGGACCTTGCCGGCGTCGTCGGCGCGGGCGAAGGCCAGGTACTCGTCGTAGTTCGCGAACTCGGCACGCAGCTTGGGATCGCTGTCCCAGGCGGCCTTGCTGCGCTCTTCGATCGGGCGCGTCTTGTCCTCGGCGATCGGCTGCTCGACAGCCGGCGCCGCGGCGTGCGGAGCGGGCTTGGGGGCGTCGCCGGCGTGGGCCTGGGCCTGGGCCTGGCGCACGCTGCGTTCGGCGGCCAGCACCGCGGCGGCGGCCTCCGGGCCCGTGGTCTTGCCGTCGGCGGCCAGCGTCTCGATCAGCGCCTCGTGGCCGGGCAGCGACTGCGCACGCACGGCGGCGATGCGCTCGCGCTCGGCGTGGGCGCCGGCGGCGGTGAACTCGACGCGCAGCTGCGCGAAGAGGGCCGGATGGTCGCGTTCGAGGCTCTCGCGGGAGAGCTGCGGCGCGAGCTGGGTCTGGGCAGCCGGTTGACCGCCCTGGGTGTTGCCAGACATAGCACCTCCTTGGTTGCTGGCGTGGGAGCGGGCGGACTGCCCGACAGGAAGTGAGCGCGACCGCATCGCGGCGAGCTCGGTGATCAGCTGATCGGTGGTGGCCACGCGGTCGGCCAGGCCGGCCTGGACGGCCGCATCGCCGCGGTAGACGCGCGCCTGCGTGTCGCGCACGGCGTCTGCGCTCACGCCACGGTTGCGCACGACGGCGTCGACGAACATGCCGTAGAGGCTGTCGACTTCCGCCTGCAGCGCGGCCTGCACGTCCTTGGGCAGCGGCTCGTAGTGGTTGCCGTCGACCTTGTGCGTGCCGGCGAAGATGTGCGTGACCTTGATGCCGTCGTTGGCCAGCGCGCGCGAGAAGTCCACATGGCGCATCACCACGCCGATGCTCCCGGCGTAGGCGGTCGACGTGATGGCCAGCTGCTCGAAGGCGCTGCCCGACAGGAACGCGGCCGACGCGGCCATGTTGTCCGCGATGGCCCACATGGGCTTCTTGCCGCGCAGCGCGTGGATGCGGTCGCCGTACTCGAAGGCGCCGGCAACCTCGCCGCCCGGCGAGTCGAAGACCTGCAGCACGGCGTGCACGTCCGGGTCGTCCATCGCCGTCTCGAGCTGCGAGGCCAGGTAGTCGTAGCCGAGGAAGTAGCTCGAGTCGGCCATCTCGAAGCGAGTGCGGTGCACAAGCGCGCCGTCGGCGAAGATCACCGCCACGCCGTCCTTGACCTGGTAGCCGGCGTCGCTGCGCTTGCCGCGGCGCGTGCTGAACATCTCCGCAGGCAGCGTGGCCTCGGCCGCCTCGAGCTCGACCTTGGCGCCCAGCAGGCGCTCGCCCAGGCCGGCGATGATGGCGTCGAGCTTCTGCGGGTGGATGAGCAGTGGCACGTTGAAGATCTGCGCCGCGAGGTGGGGATACTTCATGCGGTCTCCGTCATCGGTTGCGCCGGAGCGGCCGCGCCGGCCTTCGGCTCGGGCAGCAGCCCGTCCGTGCGCAGGCGGTCCTGCTCGGACTTCTTGGTGTCGTAGGTCTCGTTGAAGTCGGAGCCGAAGAGCTCCCACTCGGCGCGCTCGCGCGTGCACAGCCGCGCATCGACGGCGGCCGTGAACGCGGCCACCTCGTCCTTCGGGTTGATCGAGCCCTGGCTGTCGCCGGTCCAGGTGGCGCGGGTGTAGGCCCAGCGGATCAGCGGGTCGGCGAAGAAGCCGGGCGCCGCGATGCGGCCGATCGACACCGCCTCCGCCAGCCAGGTCTCGTACACCGGCTGGCAGAAGGTGCGGATCACCACCGTGCGCATGCCCAGCAGGTGCTTCCAGGCGTCCAGGAAGGCGGCGCGGGCGGCGACGTAGCTGGTGTTGTACTTCTTCATCAGCATTTCGGGGCCGATGAAGAGGCCGGCGCCCAGCTGGTCGAGCACGGCCTGGACGAAGCCGCCGAAGTTGGGGTTCGGGCGACCGGGGTTGAAGCTCTCGAACTTCTCGCCGGGCAGCAGGCCGACGACCGAGCCGCTCTTGAGCTTGATGGCCGTGGGGTCGGTGCCCGGCGGCAGCGTGGACGCGGTGGAACCCTCCGCGGCGCTGGCAATCGGGTCCGGCGCGCCGGTGGCCGTCTCGGTCAGCAGCGCGATCGACGCGGCGGCCACGGCGGCCTTGATCTCGGCGTCGCTGTACACGCCGAGGTCCTGGAAGAGCTGCATCACCGGCGCGAGGTACGGCACGCCGCGCGGCTGCTCGGGGCGCAGCTGCTTGAAGTGGTGCAGCATCACGCGGCGACCGCTCTGGCGGCCCACACGCGGATACCACTGGCCCTTGAGATAGCCGGTGGTGCCTGGCAGCAGACTGCCTGGGTGGTGGTCGTACACGTAGTACTCCACGGGCGCGCCGCCGGTGCCGAAGCGGATGCCACCGGCTTGCTCGCGCGTGTCTTGCCGCCCGCCCTCGTTGCCGATGCGATCGGCCTCGAGGACCTGCAGACGCAGCGCGTAGGGCATGGTGGCCGTGCGCTCGCCGTCGGGCAGCAGCGTGAAGCTGTCGCCGCTTTCCAGCATGGAGCGCAGCACCAGGTCCTGCAGGTCGTAGAAGTTCCCCGTGGAACAGAGGTCGCACTCCTGGCTGTCGGCCCAAAGGCTGAACTCAGCCTGCACCCGGGCTTTCCAGTCGCGTGCCTGGTCCTCGGTCCAGCCGAGCACCGCGCGCTGCGGCTGGGCGCTGAGCGCCAGGCCGGTCCCCACCGCGCGCGTGACGTTGGTGTTGATCGCGCTGGCCGCGATGCCGTGGCTGCGCACGAGCTCGCGCGAGTCGCGGCGCAGCTCGGGCAGGTCCCACAGCGTGTCGGTGGCTGCGTCGGCGCCGCCGATACCGCGACCGCCGCGGCGACCCCGGCTGCCGCGGCGCTCGTCGCCGTTGAAGGCCTCGAAGGCGGCGATCTGGGCACGGGCGCGCAACCGGCGCATGCCGAGCTCGGGCATCACATGCGTGATGGCGCGGTCGAGCAGCGTGGGCGCCACCGGCTTGATGCGCGGCACGCTCATCCGCAGTTCCTTGCCACGTAGACGCGCCGCGGCCCGGCGCTGCCGCCGCCTTGCGCCGCGATCTCGGCGTCGATCTCCTTGATGGCGGCGCGCACCTGCTCGAGGTCGGCGCGGCGCAGGCGGCGCTGGATCACGCCGTCGGAGATGCTGTACTCCTGGCCCTTGAGGATGCTGGCCTCGGCAGCCAGGTACAGCGCCTTGCGCTCAGTAAGCTCGGCGAGCGTGGCCATGCTCAGGCGCTCCCCAGCCGCACGTGGCGCGCCAGCATCTCGTCGAGCCGGCGCGGGAAGCTGCGCTCGGCCTCGTAGCGGGCGGCGGCTTCGAAGTCGAAGGTTTGGCCGTAGGTGACGCTGTCGACGAACAAGAACACCGGGCGCGGCCGGGGTGAAGGCGCGCCGGTCAAACCGCGCGAGGCAACCTGTCGCTGATAGATGCCTGGCGCCAGGCCTCGCCTTGCATTGGGGCCGACCACGAAATACTGCCCACCGGCTCGCCGAAAGGCGGCGTTGCGCAGCTGAAGCGCCTTCTTCGCAGTGCGCAGGGTGTTTCCATCGGCCTGGTATCCGTCGCGCCGCACCAGGTTGCGCGACACCGACTCTGCACCCTGAAAGAGCCGAAGCTGGCTCATGATCTGCACGATCTGGCCTCGGCTGACGTTGCCGTAAGCGTCGAGCTTTGCGAAACGCGCCGGCACAAGATAGAAGGCGCCTCCCGATGAAAGGCCCGTGACGTCTCCCTTGCCGGACGGCAACGAACCAACGAGCTTCTCGAGCGCCTTGAGTCGTCGGCTCCCGCCTTCGATCTGGGGGGCCAGATAACGCCCCGGACCGCGGTTGCGATTCGAGCTCTCAAGACCTCTTGATAGGCCCACTTCGGCGACCGGCACGCGGTTCTTCGTGCGCTGGACATAGACACCACGCAACGTGTTCGGCGTCGGCCGGTCGAAGCTGTCCTGCATCTCGCGCCGCTCGGCGGCCTGGACATCGACCGCCGTGGCGTCGAGGGCATCGAGCAGGGCGCGCTCGTGCTGGCGGCCAAGCTGGCGAATGTCGCGCCCCATGCGGCGCAGCTCGGTGACGGCTTGTTGAGCCAAGGATCAAGCCCCGAAAAGGAAGAGGCCCCGGGGCTCGCGCCACCGGGGCCTCGGAAGCCTGGCAACTGCAGCCGGGCGGAGACAACCGCTCAGGCCAGCAAAAAGGGCCCTCGCGGGGCCCTTTGCGCTGCGGTCGCACTTTCACGACCTACCTGAATTGAGGCGAATTTTGGGGCGATGTGTCGCATGCCGTCGAGCACGAAGATGTCGCATCCAGAGGCGACACTTTCGAGGGCTGATGCGACACTTTTCCCGTTGACGGCGCGCCGAAGCGGCGCTAATCGCGTGCGCGCGCAGTCTCGGTTTGCCGCAGCTCCGCCAGGCGTGCGATCTCATCTTCGTTGGCCTGAAGGATGCGCAGGGAGGCCTCGTGCAGCTGCTGCCGGAACGTGCGCAGCAGCGTGTACCAGTGCTGCCGCCCGATGCCGAGCGCCGCTGCCGCCGCCTTGACGTTGCCAACACGGTGGAAGTAGTGCAGCTCGAACACTCGCCGCGCGAGCGCGTCCTCGGGCTGCGACAGAAGCGCGACGTGCAGCGCGGCGAGCTCGGCGCTGCAGCGCGCGTCGGGCCCGCCAGGGCGCAGCGGCCGGGCGCGCTTCTGCAGCCGGCCCAGCAGCGAAGGCGGCATGCTGGCGCGCGCGTAGTACTTGCGTGTGGCGCGCCAGTGCGCGAGCTGCTCGCACAGCGCGTCGAGCCGGTCATCGGCGTCGGTGCGGTTCACAGGCCTCCCTGCCTGGGTTTGACGAGCTGGCGCTTTGCGGCCGGCCGCGCGGCAGCCGGCGCCGCGGGTGCAGACGTCTGCACTGGGGGCGCGGCCTCGGAAGTCGCGGCCTGGTGCTCGGGCTCCATCAGCGCCTGCAGCCGCCTCCAGTCCGCGGCGCGCCAGCGGTGCATGAAGAGCTCGGGGTGGTGGGTGGCGGCGTAACCGTAGACCCAGGTGTCGAGCGGCTCGTTGCGGCGGCCCTTCTTCACGACCCACTTGTTCTTGCGCGCGTCGAAGGCCTCGGACACCAGGCCCTCGTAGTAGCTGAGCTCGAGGTCCTGCGGGAAGCGCACCAGGCGATCGGGCCCGTCGCGCTTGCCGTCCTCGTCGAGCCAGCTGTAGACGGTGAACTTTGCCGTGTCGGTGCCGACCTGGTAGAGGGCGACGCCCTTCTTCTCGGTCTGGCCGCGCCAGTCCACGTCCTGCAGGCTGGGTTTGCCGAGCAGCGCCTTGCCGGGCACGTTGGCGCCCTTCATGGCCGTGGCGCGCTTGGCCCGCCGCGCGCGCACGAAGGCGTAGGCCGCCTGGGTGTGGTGGCCGGTGTCGATGCCCGTGGCCTCGGGCACCATGGGCTTGCCCCAGGCGTTGTGGATGGGCGTGGCCAGGAAGGTGGCGAGCGCGTCCCAGACGTGCGGCTCGGCCGGCCGGCCGGGCAGCACGTGGTAGTCGATCACCCAGCAGCGCAGGCCGTGGCCACTCCAGCCCCAGCCGAGGATCTGGATCTCGAGGCGGTCTTCCTGCACGTCGACGCCGGCGGTGAGGATCAGGCAGCCGGCCGGGATGGTCCGGCGCGGCACCGGCTCGGCGCGCGCCAGCAGCGCGTTGGGCTTGATGTCGCCGGTGCGGTTGGCCCAGCTCTCGCCGAGGCGCGTGTTGATGAACGGCATCAGCTTGGCCGGATCACCCTGCGCCTCGATCCACTGCGTCGCCAGCTCGGGCCAGCTGAGGCCGAGGCCTGCCGGGCTGTACAGCGCATTGATCATGTAGCTGGGGTACGGGTTGTCCGGCGCGTCGGCCACCCAGCGCGCCTGACCGCCATGCCCCAGCTCGGCCAGCATGCGGCCCTTGTGGTGTTCCTCGATCTCGGCGCCGCAGTCGGCGCAGACGTACCAGGCGCTGTCGACGTGCCGCCGCTTGCCGATCGGCGCTTCCCAGCGCAGGTTGGACCACTGCAGGCGCTGCAGGTGTTCGCAGTGCGGGCACGGCACGTGGTAGTAGCGCTGGTCCCCGCCCTCAAACTGCTCGTCGATCGTCGACGCGTCCTTCACCGTCGGGCTGCTGACGATGAAGAGCTTGCGGTCGTGGAAGGTGGTGAGCCGGACCTCGAGCAGCTCGAGCGGGCTGCCCTGCTTCTCGTTGCGGTCGTACTCGTCGACCTCGTCGGCGATCGCGTAGCGCAGCGAGGTCGACTTCAGCTCGCTGGTGCTGCCGGCGGTCTTGCAGTACAGGATGCCGCCGACGAACTTCTTGCGGCCGGCGTTGTTGTCCGCGCTGCGGTTGGACCGGCTGGCCAGCACCTCGCGGACGGCAGGCGTCTCGGCCGCCATCGGCTCGAACTTCTGCGACATCCAGTCCTGCAGGGCCTTCTCGGTCGGCATCACCACCGCAACCGGGCCCTTCGCGTAGGCCATGATGTAGCCGAGCCAGTTGGAGCCGACCTCGGTGCCGCCGACCTGGCTCGCCTTCTTGAACACCACCTTCTTTGCGCGGCTGTGCTCGCTGAGCTGATCCATGATCTCGCGCAGGTAGGGCGTGCGCGAGGTGCGCCATTCGCCGGGCTCGGCGCTTCCTTCCAGGCTGAGCATGCGAGGGGCACCGTCGGCCCACTCCGACACCGTCATGCGCTTGCGCGGGCGCACCGCGCGCTCGCAGGCGGCGAGGACGAGCTGGTGGGCGATCGAGAAGCCGCTCACCGCTAGTCCTCAATCTGCCAAGCACCGCTGCCCGGCCCCTTAATGCTCGGGCGCGCAGTCTGTCCTACACCGATGGTCCTGCGCGCTGCAGGCTCCGGCACGGGCGGGGCGAAATCTGGGCTGACGACCGGTGCAGGAGAGCGCTCAGCCCGCTGAGATTCGAGCGCTACACCGGGTGCGAACTGCGGAGACGGAGGTTCTGGCGCGTAGCGCAGAGGCGCCGCGCTCCACACCGGCTGCTCCCCCGCAAGAGCTGCCAGCCTCTTCGCGAACCCACGCGACAGCTCGCCGAGCATCTGCTCGCCGTCCTCGCGCAGGCGCGCACGGATCTGGTCGAGGTCGAGCCCCACCAGCCGATCGGCCAGGCGGTGAGGCTGGTTGTCGACGGCCTGGCGGAACTGCATCGCTGCGTCGGCCACGGCCTTCTCGACGGCGTCGCGGCGCACGAGCTCGCCGCTCGCGCGCTGGTACTCGAGCTCGGCCTGCTTGGCGGCCCAGTACTCCTTCGTCGCGCGGCTGTCGGCGTACTTCGGCCCGGTGCCTTCGGGCTCGGTGTCGTCGGGCGCCGCCGGCGGCGCCGCAGGCCTGCGCTGCGCCGCGGCCTCGCGCTGCGCATCGCGGCCGGGGTCGGCATGCTCGGCGATCCGCCGCAGGCTGGCGCCGAACACGACGCGGCCCTCCTCCGTCAGCACGAGCTGGCCGAGCTGCTTGAGGCGGGTGACGTGAGCCTTGTCCCAGCCGACCAGACGCGCGAACTCGGCCTGGCTGCCGTGGCGGTCGCCGGTGTCGGCGGCCAGGCGCAGCAGATCCTGCGGGCTGAGGCTGCCGGTCACGGGGCCCACCCTATGTCGTTGCCGCGTTGCCGCTCAGGGAAAATACTGAGCGTCAACGCCGCAGGCCGCGCCAATGCTTGATTCCACCTCTTCGTTGCCTCGTTGACGCGGGGAAGTAGTAGTTGCAGATTCAAGAGACACGCGCACCGCGGCGCACCCTCGCCGCGCGGCGCGTGAAATCGCCTACGTGTACATGCGCGCAAGGGCGTCAACGCGTCAACCATGGCTGATTTCCCAGCATTCATGCGGGTTGCGACGTTGACGCGGGTGCGGCAACGGGTGCGGCAACGCGTCAACGCCCATAGGACGCCGCCTCCTCTTCGGTGGGCGCATCAGCCTTACGCGGGCGCGAGCTGGCGCCGCCGGGGTACGGCAGCACGCCGTCTTCCTGCAGCTGCTCGAAGCGCTTGGTGAACTCGTCCACGCAGCCGCTCATCCAGTCGATCTTCGAGCCTTCGAAGTGGTCCGGAGGCTCGTGCAGGCCCTTCACGAAGATGCAGCGCTGCACGCGCTTGATGCCGGCCGTGTTGCGCACTGCGGCGCGGTCCATCTTGATGCCTGGCTTCTTGCCGAGCACGGTGGATAGCGTTTCCTGCTGCGCCGGCTTGCCGATGCCCCAGCGCCTGCAGATGAGCTGATAGGTCGAGTACAGCTGCCCGCTGGTGCACGGCATGTAGAGCTCGTGCAGCTCGCCGTCAGGGTCGGACCACTCTCGGTAGAAGCGCTCGGTGCTGTCCATGCCCAGGCCGATCAGCTCGCGCTTCGCGCGCGTCATCGGCGGCTTGGAGTGCTCGTCGAAGCCGGTGCAGTCGACGTCGTGCAGCAGAAAGTGGTGCAGCGCCGCGGCGCCGCCGGCGGCGAGCTCGGCCTTGGCCTCGAGGTAGAGGCTGGCGTCGGCCGGCTCGGGCGTCCAGATGACGCAGTAGCGGCGGTCGTCCGGGTCGAGCTTGGCGATGTCGATCCGGTTCGAGAAGAAGACCATGTTGCAGTGGTTCTGCTCCATCCGGGCGGGCAGGTTCTTCTCGTTGATCGGCCACTCGCCCTCGGTGATCATGTTGCGCATGCGGCCCTGCTGGTGGTACAGCTCCGCGCGCGACACGACCTCGTTGCCGATGCCGAACAGCTTGCCGCTGAAGATGCCGTTGAACTGGCTCTCCAGCTCCACCTGCGTGAAAGTGAAGCCGTAGCGGCCGTAGGCCTGGCGCACCGCGCCGAAGACGGTGTTCTTGCCCGTGCCCTCGGGCCCGTGGATGAGGAGCGCCGTCTGCATCTTGGCGCCAGGGTGCTGCAGCGGGAAGGCCATCCACTTGAGCACCCAGTTGAAGACCTCGCGCGGCCGGTCTTCGCGGCTGCAGAGGTGCTCGAGGATGCGCAGCAGCGCGTCGCATGCGCCCTTCTTGGGCACCGTCGGCCAGCCGCCCCAGAGGTTGCACACGACCTGGGCGTTGGTGCCGGCCGGGTCGAAGCCGACCTGCTCGGGCAGCACCGTGCGCCTTCCTGGGTGCTCGAGCCACATGCGCACCAGGCTCTTGCCGGCGGCCGAGCGCAGCGGGCCGAGACCGATGATGAGGCGCCGGGTTTCGTCGAAGGCCGTGTCGGTGCCGTAGATCAACGTGAAGCGCTGCAGCAGAACGTCGAGATCGAAGTGGAACGAGGTTTCGGGCGGCTCGCCGCCGTCGCCCCCTCCCCCCGAGGGTGTGCTCGAGGCGCCCTGCCCTTGACCAGGCCACCGCAGCTGCCGGAGCTGGGTTTCCACCTGGGCGCGCACGACGTGCAGGCCCTCGAGCGCGTGCAGGTCGTTGAAGTCGGTGAGCTTGCGGCCGGCGCGGTCGGTCGTGAAGACGGGCACCAGGTGCGCGCCGCCGACGGCCAGCGCGGCCGCGGCGGCGGCGCTGGCGCCGGGGTTGCCGTCGGTGAGGTAGTCGTCGTCGCCGCACGCCAGGATGCGCGCGCGCTTGTAGCGGCGCGAGATCTGCTCGGCCACCGGCAGCAGGTTGCCGGCGTCGAAGGCGACCACGACCGGCAGGCGCGTGGCCTCGTGCAGCGTGGCGGCGGTGGCGTAGCCCTCGGCGAGCAGGATCACGCCGCCCACCTGCGGCGGCGCGCCGATCAGGAAGAAGTGCCCGCGCTTGGCCAGGCCGGCGGGCCAGAACTCCTTGTCGCGGCCGGTGCGTTTGCGGCGCGGGTGGTCGGACGGCAGGATGAACTGCAGGCCGTGCACACGGCCCTGGGTGTCGAGCATCGGCACGACGAGCGCGCCGCTGTCGGTGTACTTGAGCCCGTGGGCCTGGACGAGCTTGCGCGCCAGGTAGTCGCTCGAGCCGGTGGGGAGGCAGCGGCGCCAGACGGCCTCGGCCCGCTTGGCGGCGCGCGCGGCCTCGGCCTTGCGCTCGCGCTCGGCGGCCTCGCGGTCGCGCTTGATTCGCGCCTTCATGGCGGCGCGCTGCTCGTCGGTCAGCGGGTCGGAGTGCTCGCGCTTGAGCTCGACCTTCATCGCGTTCTGGCTGGCGCCGCGCCAGACCCCGAACGCGCCGACGATCAGCACCGCGCCGGCGGACGTGACGAACTCGTGCAGCGAGTACCAGCCGCGCTTCTCGCGATCGCCCTCGATGCGGCAGCGCACCGGGCGTGCCGTGTTCACCTCGATCGAGTCGACGAGCAGGCCCTCGGCGCGCAGCTGGCGCAGGACGTCGTCGTAGTTGGCTGCGGTCGTCAGAGGCCGCCCCCCGTTGACCAAGCTGCGGCCCCGTGTGCAAGCGACAAAGTGGGGCTCGAATTACCCGCAGCGCACAAACGCCAGAAGGACCCATACCCCGGGTCGACCGTTGACAACGATCCGATCCACGCTGCGCGACACCAGCTTTCCGGGGAGATGGGGCGCAGCAAGGTCATGCCGCGCCTCGCCGAGCGATCGTTGCCTCGCGTCGCTCGTGGTCGGCACGGCAATCCGCATCGCAGAACACCGCAGTGGGCAAGCACGGCTCGCCGCAGTTCGTGCACACGCCGGGTGTGCTGCGCAGCGCGGTCGCGGCGCGTCGACGCTGGAGTGCGAGCGCATCGGCCGTCAGCTCGGCCTCTCTGCGCGTCGCCAGGTCGTCGGCGCTCAGTCGTTCGAGGTCGTCGACCTCGCCGGGCGCTCGTGCGCCCTGCTCGATGGCCAGGTGCATGGTCAGCGGCGGGTGCGACGGGCAGGCTGAGGGTCCAGGCCCGCCGAGGCCAGCACGGCCGGCAGCTGCTCCAGCAGCGCCTTGACCTGGCTGAGCGCCTGGTCACGGGCGGCCGCCTCGTCGCCCAGGTACTTGGCCACCATGTAGTGGATCGGCGTCTTGTCGCCGGTCTCCTTGATGTAGGCCTCGAGCTCGTCGACGCCGAACTTGCGCTGGCTGTCGTCCGACAGCATGCTGCTCAGGTTGCCCGGCGACTCGTCCAAGGCGACGGCGATCGCCTTCAGCCCTCGCTGGTAGACGCCCTGCGCCACGCACTCGCGCAGGTTGCGGTAGCGGCTGGCAAGACCCTCCTCCAGCTCCAGCGTCATCTGCCGGCGTGGCTCACTGAAAACGGCTGACACGATCTGTTGTCTCCTGATCTCGGTGGTTTTCACTCGTTGGGCCGAAATTGCTGCACATGCACACCTTGATGCGCCTCAGGTCAGTGCGCTCCGGCAAAGGGCGGGCGCCCCGCGCCGTGGCAAGCTGCGCTTTCCACAACTCGGCCCGCCTCGGCGGGGGCACCCATGCGAGACGACCAACTCGAGGTTCTGAACGTCATTCAGGAGGCCCTGCGCGGAATGACAGTGGGGTTCTTAGCCATGCAGCCAACTCGGGCGGCAGCGGTTTCCTCGGCCATGCAGGCGTTCGCCGAAACCGAGGGAATTTCGGCCGAGGCCTCGGCCATGCTCTTGAACCTCGCAGAGGGCGCCGGGATGATCGCAAGCGCGCAGGCGCATCGAAACTGATCGGAGTCGTCAGCCAGGCGAGGAGCGCGCGCTCGATAGCGGCACGGTGGGCCGCGATTTCAGCCTGTGGTTCGATCCAGGCGCCCATCTCACCCCGCCTCCTGCGCGAGCTCGCGGCCGCTCTGCCCGGGCTGAGGATCGAACGTTTGCGAGGGCGACGCCTGCGGCGCGTTGTCGGGCGGGGGGGCGGCGTCGCGCTCCGAGTAGTAGCCCGCGAGGCGCTGCACGTGCAGAACGCCGGGGTTGCGCGTCACGCCGGTCGCGATCTTCTTGACCGTGTCGTAGGGCACCCCCGAGCCGCGCGCCACCTCGCGCCAGTTGGGCTGGCGCGCCTGCAGCCGGGGAAGGACGAAATCGAGCAGGTTGGTGTCCATTTGCGGCGCATGTTAGGCCGTAAATGGCCTTACTGCAAGGGCCGTATTTGGCCTAGTCGATAGGCCAAAATTGGCCTATGGCTGCGCGTGATGTCCTTGGCGCGAACCTAACCGCCCTGATGCTGGCCACTCCGGCGCTGGGCTCTCAGGGTTTGCTGAACAAGAAGTCCGGCGTCCCGACTTCGACGATCGGGCGCATCCGTCGAGCCGAGGTGGCCGCGACTGTGGACAACGTCGAAGAACTCGCCAGGGCTTTCAAGTTGAGCGCTGCAGATCTACTTGATCCCCTGCTCCCCAAGCGGCTCAAGTTGACGGTACCGTCCTCTGGCGAAGATCCGGCGCGGGCGTACGAACTCGCCGAGCAGGTCCGCCTCGGCCCCTGGACCGCACAGCAGCTCACCTTGATCGAAACCACGCTGGCCGCCCTGCGCGGCCCGGCGCCGTGATCCACGGCATCGACCTGGCAGACGCCAGCCGCGCGCCGGTCGCGCGGCTCACTTCATCCGGCATTCCCATCAAGGCGGGCCAGACGCACAAGGTCTGGCGCGGCCTGGTTCAAGTGGAGGGCTGCACCGAGCCGTCCGAGCCCGTCGCGCTGAAGTGGATGAGCTCGACCATCAAGGTGGCGCTGGAGCTGGCCTGCTCGTTGGCCGCCAACGAGATGAAGCTGCCGGTGCCCCGAGGGGTGGTCGTGCTGGCCCCCCGGGACCAGTTGCCCGGCCTGCCCGCCGCGGCCAAGCCGCTGCCCGGCACCGATGACATGCTGTGCTTCGGCAGCGCCTTTCATTTCCCCGACGACACAGCCGCGCGGCTGCTCAATGATGACGCCGCCGTAGAAGAGTACACATGGCGACGGCTGTGCGACAGCCGGCATGCCGCGAGCAGCGCCGCCTGGGACGAACTGGCCGCGAACGCGGACCGCCATACCGGCAATCTGGTCTTCGATGGCGACCGCTACTGGCTCATCGATCACGAGCTGGCCCTGGAGCCGATCAACCGCCTGATGCGCCGCTTTGCCCAGACCGTGGCTCGCCAGCAGCTGCTGGAACACCGCGCCCGGGAGAATGCCATTGCCCAGCAGCTGGCCCATCGCCGGGCCTCGGACCACGGCATGCTGTCCCAGGCCAACCGCCTGGCGCGCGCAGAGAAGCAGCTCAAGCTGCTGGCCGACAGCGTGCGCGACTGGCGCACCGGGCAAACCGCGGTGGATGCCGTGTGGCCCATGACCGAGGTAGCATTGCGCTCGATCGCGCTGCGGCTGCCCGCCCTGGCGCACCTGCTGAGCTTGAGGCTCGGCAGGCCGGACGCGGAGTCACTTTGGAGCACGCCACACCCGCCCGCGAACGCCCGGTAACGGCCCCCCCGCCGATCACCGTGCGCTATTGCGCCGTCTCGTGGCAGCCGCTGGCCGGCACTGACGAGCGGCTGGTTGCCCTCGTCTCGCTCGAGCCGCACGAGAACACGCAGCAGCTCGTGACGCCCGCCACGCACTGCATCCTCGGCGAGCGCCGCCTGAATCAACTGCTGGGGCGCCAGCGCGGCCGCGCGGCACACGGCGTGCTGCAGGAATGCGCGCGCTACATGACGCAACGCCAGGCCGCCGGACTGCCGCTGGAGCAGTTGAGCGCGCTGTTCAGCGGCTTCACCGTGGGCAAGCCCCTCGTGGGGCGCGGCTACTCGGTCGAGCAGCTGCTCGACGCGGCGGTGCGCAGCGTCAGCGCCTTCGGATGCGCCGACGAAATGATCGACGACGAAGAGCGGCACGAATCCCCGCGCCACACGGTGCGCACGCACCAGTTCCTGCGCGATCTGCGGCGGATCTTCGTCGCCGACAACAAGGACCTCGTGCACCGATTCGACGTGCGCCTGGCCGACCAGCCGGGGGCACCGGAGCTGGTGGTTGATTACGCCGACGGCCCGCTGGTCGTGCAGGTGACCAGCCTGCCCGCCACCGAGCGCCAGGCCGAGCTGTCGCTGCGCGAGGGAGAGTCCAAGCTGTTCGAGCTGGACCTGCTGCGCGGGCGGATGGACAACAACGCCTTGCGCCCGACGCTGATGTTCAACACCGACGCCATGCAGCATGCACCGGGTGCCGAGGTGCTGCGCTACGCCGAGGCCACGCGCCGGCGGCTGGCCGCTTTTGCCCAGACCAAGGGGATACAGCTGCTGGAGGCCTCCACGCCCGGGGTCGCTGCAAGGCTGCTGGACCGGGCGGTGGCCGCCGAGTCCTGACGGCCGCGCCCCGCTTCCAAGACATGGACCTCGAGCCCCCCAAAGACGCATGGGAAGACTGGGCCAACGAGCTCTACGAGCAGGGCGTGGCCTGCGAGCTGACGGCAACGCTGCGCATCGCCTACGTGGACGCCAACGGCCAGAAGACCTTCCGCACCATCACCACCGAGAAGTTTGCGCGCACGCCAGACGGCGGCGTGGTGGCCGCCTACTGCCACATGCGCCAGGCGCGGCGGCCCTTCCGCATCGACCGAGTGCAGTTCGCGGCCGAGCCGGAGACCGGCACCCGCATCGATGACCTGTTGGGCTGGCTGCAGCAGCGCTACGCCGGCACGACCAACGGCCAGCGCGACGTGTTCATGGACAGGCACGCGGACTCCATCCTGGCCCTGCACCATGTGGCCAAGGCCGACGGCGCCGTGCGCGCGGGCGAGCGCGCGATCTTCCAGGCCTTCTGCCAGGACGTGGGGCCGCTGAGCCCCGAGGCCGCCGAGGCCGTGGTGGCGCTCGCCGCCAAGATGGTGCAGAGCTCCGCCATCATGTACGGCCGCGCGCTCAAGGACCTGGCCGAGCGCGACGAACCCTACCGCCGCAAGGTGCTGCAGGCTGCTGAGGCCATGCTGGGCACCGACAAGGCGGTGAAAGACGCCGAGCGCCACGCGCTCAAGCGCCTGCGCGAGGCGCTGGGCCTGTAGCCCGCCGAGCGGGCCGCCTCAGCCGGCGACTGCCATCGCCTGCTGCGCCGCGCGCACCAGGAAGCCGGAGCGCGACTCGCCGTGCTCGCGGGCGTAGTCGTCGATGCGCGCCAGCACGCCCGCCGGCACGGTGATGTTGATCTTCTCGGCGGGCCCGAAGTAGCGCTCCACCGGCACGTCGACCATCGCCCACACCCAGCCCGCGAACTCGGGGTCCGCCTGACGCTGGGCCATGGGCGCGGGCAACGGCAGGGGCCTGCCCTCCTCGGCCAGCAGCTCGCAGTGCACGGCAATGGCCTGGCGGGCGTTGTCGAACGCCTCTTCCAGCGTGTCGCCGGCCGAGAAGCAGCCCGGCAGATCGGGCACCACCACGCCAAAGGCAGTGGTGTCGGTGCCCGGCTCGATCGCGATCAAGAACTTCATCGCCTTCCTCCTTGAGACCTCTCAGCCCTTCAGCCCGGCCTGCTTGAGCAGCTTGTGCACGAGGCCGGTGCCGAGGTCCTTGCGCGGATGGGGCACGCTGATGTGACCGCCGCGCGCCGGATGGTGGAACACATGGTGGCTGCCGCGCACTGCCCGCAGCACCCACCCGTCGGCTTCCAGCATCTTGATCAGGTCGGCGCTGCGCACGGTGGTTATTGTATCCACCAAATACCCATTGTCAACACTACAGCCCAGGCTCAGCCGGGCCGACTTCGGCTTCCGAGTAGACAATAGGCCGTTTACGGCCTTGACAATCAGGCCATATACGGCCTATCTTCGCTCCCACCAACCTGATGGAGCGATCGATGCAAGCACCCCGCAGCTACCGCTGCCACTACACCCCCAAGGACCGCGACGGCTGGCCCGTCCCGAGTGAGACGGGCGTCCTGCCCTTCGTCCAGGTCCAGGCCCGCAACGCCGAAGACGCCCAGGTCCTGGCCTGGACGCTGACCGGCTGCGCCATCAACAGCGTCGAGCGGCTCGAGCCGGCGGGAGCGGCGCTGTGAGCGGCGCGCGGCTCTTTCGCGTGGCCGACCTGGAAGGCAAGGCAGTCCGCGCGGTGATCGAGTACCCGGCCGGACGGCATGGCGCTGCCTACGACCTGATGGTGGTCACCGGCGGCGGCGAATGGCTGACGCTGTGTGCCTCCTGCGGCTGCGGGGGTGAAGTGCACCTGAGCTGGGGCTACCACAACGGCCACACGCCGGCGGACATCCTGCACCCGCAGGAAATGCTGGAAGCCGGCCTGGTGGACCAGGCCGGCTACGAGGCACTGGAGACCGCCGAGGCCGCACGCGAGGAGGCGGAACGCAAGCAGCGCATTGCGTCGCTGCAGGCCGAGCTGGACCGCCTGAACCGCGAGGGGCTGGCATGAGCGCCGCTGTGCCCCATCCCAGCCGCAGCGCGCCGCTCTGCCGGGACTGCAGGCACTTCGTGCCAACCGCACGGCCTCGGCAGGTATGCGACCACCCGCTCACGCCTGTTTCGGAGATCGACGGTCAGCCGTACTCGCCGGCCGCGCTGATGCGCGACGAGCACGGGCGCCCCGGGCGCTGCGGCCCAAGCGGTGAATGGTTCGAGGCCGCGCTACCCGTCTCGGTGAGCGGCCAGAACGGCCTCGAGGTCCGTGACGTGCCCGTCCAGGCCGTTGAGCAGCGTCATGGCGTGACTGTCGAGCGCCAGGGCGTTGAGGTACGCGGCCACCAGCTCGGGGCTGCGCTGCGCGGCCCCTGGGCCGAACGCCTCTTCGACGCGCCGAGTGGCGATGGCAAGCCATGTGTCGGCCTGCAAGACGGCCTGGTCGCGGGCCAAGTTGGCGATGACGGTCGTGTCCATTCGGCTCCTTCCGCGACCGCTGGGCCGCACGACGAGGTTAGCGCAGGCGGCCTTGCACTGGATGTCCGCAGCCTCGTGTTCCTGGGGCCCGAGCAGCAGTGCACCGCCGAGCAGATCGCCGATCTACGAGCGCGCGGCTACGTCGTGCTGCTCGACACCAAGGAGGGCTGAGCCATGCGCCACTTCCTCGCCCGCTACACCCTGCGCAACGGCCACCAGGCCGAGCTGCACGTGATCGCCGCCACCGGCTGCGACGCCATCTGCCACGTGCTCGACCAGTTTGCCGACCGCGTGGCGCGCATCAGCGTGAGGCTCGCATGAACGGCGCCCGCCTGCCCTTCTGGGTCGCCCTCGGCATCGTCTGCATGTTCGCCATGTCGGCTGCGGGGTGCTCGTGATGCCCGCCGCCCTGACCACCATCCACCACAGCGAAGCCGCGCCGCCGCCCGGCGTGCCGCCCGGCTACGTCGGCCCGGCCTTCATCCCCGGCACGGGCAAGCCCATCTGGTGGACCGGCCGCGTCGCCATCGGCCTGCGCTGGCAGCCGCCGCGCGTGCAGCGCGTCGACGACGGCATGCGCCGCCTGCAGCAAGACCTGCTCGACCGTCCCCTCCCCCAAGCCGCCTGAGCCAACCAGGAGCGCATCATGTCCCAAGTCGCCGAACTCCCGCCGCTGGCCACCGGCCGGCACCCCGCCCGCATGAACGGGCACGCCCACCCGCAGACGCCGCCGCACCCTCGCGTGCGCGCCGGCGTGCCGCCGGCCATCCCCTACCCGGCGCGCGCCGGCCTGGACGCGCCGCCCTCCCACGCCAACGGCGAGCCGGTGAGCCAGGCCGAGATCGACGCCGCCCTCGAGCGGGAGGCCTTTCTCACCAAGGTCCGCCGCGCCCATGAGTTGCACCAGGCCTACGAGCGCGGCATGAAGGACGGCCGCGTCGTCGGCCTGCACCGCTGCTTCTGGCAGGGCTTCGGTCTGGGCGTGGTCGTCGCGCTGGTCGCCGTGTTCGCGGGGCTGTCATGGTGATCGCCACGCCCGCGCTCGAGCGGCGCGCCGCCGCCGTCGCCACCTCGGCCGTCACGGTGCGCGGCGTCATGCAGCGCAGCGCCGAGCTGCGCTTCAGCCCCGGCGGCGACACCGCCTGGCTGTACGCCTTCGTCGAGCAGCCCCGCGGCCTGCCCTACCTCGGCGTGCAGCGCTTCGGCGGCGACCCCACCAGCCTGCGCGCGGCCCAGGCCAAGGCGCGGCTGCTCGCCAAGGGCGCCGAGGTCGTCATGTACGCCACCGGCCTGGCGCTCGAGCGCACCAGCTTCGACCCCGGCCACCAGGCCCTGCGTCTGCAAGGCGAGGTCGACATCCGGCCCGTCTCGCTGCCGGCCCGGCACGAGCAGGCCGCCGCAACCACCACCGCCCAGGAGGCCGCATGACCGCGATGGTGCTGCTGCTCTCGACCTTCGTCGTCGTCTTCGCGCTCGGCCTGCAGAGCCTCAACGTCAACCGCGGGCACCTGGTGCTGGCCGCCGTCACCAGCCTTTTCATCGGCACCAGCAACCTGGTGCTGTTCAAGGTGCTGCCCGGCCCCACCGACGCCTGGCAGATCGCCGCCTACCTGGCCGGCGGGCCGCTGGGCATCGTGGCCAGCATGCTCGCGCACCCGCACCTCGTGCGCCTGCTCGCGCACCTGCGGCCCGACGCCGAGGTGCGTGACGACGCCGCCGGCTACCGCCCCGGCGCCGCCACCGTGCGGCTGGCTCTGCGCCTGCTCGACCCCGAGGACCTGGCCCACAGCGCCACGCCCGAGATACGCGAGGCCGCGCGCCGCGCGCTCGGCCTGCAAACCACCGAAGCCGCGCCCGGCGCGCGGAGATGATCATGCCCACCAAGACCGTCTACACCCCCACCGCAGGTAGCCTGCCCGACCGCGTGTGCCGCTACTTCGCGGCCAACCCCGACGAGGAACTGTCGGTCGCCGACATCGCGCTCAAGTTCGAGTGCGTGCGCGGCGGCGTCTGCAACGCGCTGCAGCAGGCGGTCACCCATGGCCTGCTGCAGCGCGGCCACGGTGCAGGCGGCACCACGTTCAAGGCGGGCGCCAATCTGTCGGCGCCGCCCCCCCCCACGACCGTAGCGCCACCCGCAGCGCTGCCGCGCAACAGCGCATTCGACGTCGCCAAGCCCAAGCGCAAGCGCGTCCCGCTCCCGCCCTTCGACCCCGACGCGATCGAGATCCGCACCGGCGTGCCGGTGCCGCCGCCGCTCAATCACATGAGCGCGCGGCTCGGCTCCAGCTACCTCCGGCTGATCGAGCGCATCCCGCCCGGCGGCATGGTCGAGCTCGACACCCCGCGCGCCAAGAGCCTCATGAGCTGCGCCAAGAAGAAGGGCATCAAGCTCACCACGCGCCTGCTCGACGTCGACGGCACCCGCACCGGCGTCTGGCGCGAAGCCTGAGCGCTGCGCCCACCTCCGCCGCCACCACCCAGGAGAACGCCACGTGAACGCCCCCGAACCCATTGCCGCGGCCCGCCAGGCCATCGACGGCGCCGTGCACCTGCCCCTCGAGCTGCTGCGCGCGAGCCCCACCAACCCGCGCAAGCACTTCGACGCCCAGCACCTCGACGAGCTGGCCGACAGCATCCGCAAGCATGGCGTGCTGCAGCCCATCCTCGCGCGCGCGATCGCCGGCGCCAAGCGCGGCCAGCCGCTGTACGAAGTCATCGCCGGCGAGCGCCGCTGGCGCGCCAGCAAGGTCGCCGGCGTGCCCAGCATCCCCGCCCTGCTGCGCGACATGACGGACTTCGAGGTCCTCGAGCTCCAGGTGATCGAGAACCTGCAGCGCCAGGACCTGCACCCGCTCGAAGAGGCCGAGGGCTTCGCCGCGCTGCTGCGCGAGCCGCCCGGCGCCGCCGGCGCCGGCGGCAAGCCGCGCCTGCAGGGCTACACCACGCCCGAGGAACTGGCGGCCCGCATCGGCCGCAGCGAACGGCACGTGTACAACCGCCTGGCGCTCCTCAAGCTCGTGCCCGAGGTGCGCGAGCTGTGCTGGGAGGGCAAGCTCAGCGCGAGCGTCGCGCTCGTGGCCAGCGCCCTGCCGGCCGACAACCAGCTGCGCTTCGCCGAGGAGTGCGTGCGCGGCTGGGGCGGCGAGCCGCTGTCCGCCCGCGCCGCGGCCGCGCGCGCCCGGCAGAGCTACAGCACCGTGCTCGCCAAGTGCGGCTTCGACACCACCGACGCCCAGCTCGTGCCCGCAGCCGGCGCCTGCAGCACCTGCCCGAAGCGCACCGTCGCCAACCCCGACCTCTTCACCGACGAGCCCAGCGGCCCCGACCGTTGCCTCGACTACGACTGCTTCAAGGGCAAGCTCGCGGCCCACCACGCCGCACGCCTGCAGGTGCTGCGCAACCAGGGCGCCACCATCCTCGGCGAGGACGAGGCGCACCAGCTCATGCCCTACGGGCCGCAGAGCCTGCGCGGCGCCTTCCAGCTCGACGAGCCCTGCCGCCTGGCCACCAGCGGCAAGCCCCTTCGCAAGCTGCTCGGCCAGGACTTCACCAACGTGCTCGTGATCGAACGCAACGAGCACGTCTACGAGCTCGCGCGCGAGGCCGACGTCAAGAAGGCCCTCAAGGCTCAGGGCCTGCTGAAGCCGCCGGCCGCCAAGGCCGGGCCCGAGCCTCAGCAGGCCGACACCCTGCTGCCCAAGCCCGCCAAGGGCAAGCAGCTCACGCCGGCCGAGATCAAGAAGGCACGCGACGGCGCGATCGCCCAGCGCTGGCCGGAGCTCGCGCGCGAGTGCCTGGCCAAGCAGCTGATGGCCGGGGAGCCCATGCCCTTCACCGACGCGCTGCAGCGCATGTTGGTCGCCACGCTGCTGCAGCTGAGCGATGAGCCGCTCAAGCCCATGATCGCGATGGTCGGGCTCGATGCCGACAAGCTGCCGCACTACCCTGACGTGTACGACATCCGTGCGGCCATCGAGGGCGCCAGCGCGCAGCAGCTCTACACGCTCAGCATCCTGGCGCTCGCCGAAACTTACCGCCCGCGCCGCGAAGACCCTCTGCCCCTGCAGGTCGTGGCGGCCGAGCTCGGTTTCGACCTGCAGCCTGCGATCGACGCCGCCACGGCCGAGGTGCAGGAGCGCATGAAGTCCGAGCTCGAGGCGCAGCAGCCGCCGGCGCCGGTGGCCAAGAAGGCGCCGGCCAAGAAGCCCGCCAAGGCCAAGGACGCGACCGCGGCCTTCGTCGACGCCCACGCCAAGCCCAAGCGCGCCACCGAGCTCAAGGCCACCGTCAAGTACCGCGACCCCACCACCGGCAGCACTTGGAGCGGCCGCGGCCTGCAGCCGGCGTGGCTGAAAGCGGCGCTGGCAAGCGGCCGGCAGCTGAGCGAGTTCCAGGCCGATGCGGTGCTGGACACGGCGCAGGGCACCGGCGGCATGCACTACACCACGGCCGCGCAGGTGGCCTCGGTTCAGGAGGCGGCATGAAGGTCACGCTGCACGCGCGAACATGCTACGCGCTCAAGGTCGACGGTCGGATGATCGGCACCTTTGTCGCGCCCGACAGCCGAGAGTCTTGGCAAGGGATGCTGGCCCTGGAACGCATCCACTACGCGCCCAGCTGTGAGCTTGTCGTGGTCGAGCAGCCCATCCATGTGCTTGCCGCCTTCGACGTTATGGGCGCCGGCATCGAGACCAAGATCGTCCGCGCCACACCGAGCATTACTCGCTCGATCGAAGGGGGCGGCTGATGCGCTGCCTCTCCATCCGCCAACCCTGGGCCTGGCTCATCGTCCACGGCCACAAGCCCATCGAGAACCGCGACTGGTCGACCTCCTGGCGCGGCGAGCTGCTCATCCACGCCGGCAAGGTGTTCGACGCCGCCGCGCTCGACGGCATCCGCGACTTCTTCCCCGAGGTGCACCGCCAGCTGCCGCAGCAGTACGAGCTGGGCGGCATCGTCGGCGTGGCCACGCTGGTGGACTGCGTCACGCAGAGCCAGAGCCCCTGGTTCATGGGCCCTTACGGCCTGGTCCTCCAGGACGCGCGGCCCATCGCCTTCCGCCCATGGCGCGGCCAGCTCAGCTTCTTCGACGTGCCGCTCGACGATGCCCTGCGCGCCGAGCTCGGCCGTCCCAGCGCCGCCGAGGCCGAGGCGGCCGGGCAGGCGAGGATGTTCTCGTGAGCGCCGCCGGGCCTCGAGCCGCCGAGCTCACGCCGCACGACGTGGCCAAGCTCGAGGCCACGCGCGCGCTCTTCTTTAACGCCCTGACGAGCAGCCTGCGCAGCGGCGCCGACAGCGCCGTGGTCACCGGCGTCACGATCGACTGCCTGGCGCACCTGCTGGCCACCCGCCCTGCCGAGTTTCACGTCGGCGACCTAGCGCGCATCGTTCAGATCCTCACCATCCGCGTGGCCGAGCTGCACGCGGTCATCCCCCACCGCCGACCCATGCACTGAGGCCCCCATGACCGAGCCCACCACCCCGCAAGCCCCCGCCAAGCTCTTCGCCATCGTCGAGCTCTTCGGCCACGGCCGCGTCGCCGGCCAGATCAGCGAGCAGACCTTCGCCGGCGCCGAGCTTCTGCGCGTCGACGTGCCCGAGGTCAGTTACACCGACAGCGACTACGTCGACGGCCAGCGCCAGGTCACCACCGTCACCATCCCCGCCCACACCCGCAGCTTCGGCCCGCGCGCGATCTACGGCATCAGCTGGTGCGACGAGGCCGCCGCGCTGCTGGCCGCGCACACCATCCGCGACCGCCCCATCACCACCTACTCACTGCGCAGCGCGCTCGACCAGCTCACCCCCGGCGAGCGCCGCCACCTCATCGGCCGCAGCGACGACGGCGAGCCGCTGCCGGGCGACCAGGTGTTCTGAGCCCGCCATGGCCTACGACTTCAGCGCCCTCACGCCCCGGCAGCAGCGCCTGCTCGCCGCCGGCGGCTGGCGCCTGGGCCGGGGCAAGCAGCCCCTCAAGTGCACCGTGGCCAAGCTCCTCGAGCGCGGCCTCATCGTCGCCGAGCCCCGCAACGTGATCTCCACCAAGGTCGACGAGTACAGCGTGCCCGCCGAGGTGTCAGCAGCCTGGCGTGCATACACCGCAACCCAGACCGCCGAATCGGCGGCCTGATCTTCCACTAGTGAGAGCCCTATGGAAACCACCACCGAAACCCTCACCCTCGCCGACCTCCCCACCCTCGGCGCCCAACTCGCAGGCGGCAAGTTCTACGGGCTCACCACCCGGCCTGACGGGACGCACTGCGCCGTGGTGCTGCTGCCCGATCGCGGCGAGAAGCTCAGCTGGAAGAAGGCCCTCGCATGGTCAAAGGCCGCCGGCGGCGAGCTGCCCACGCGGCCCGCCGCGGCCTTGCTCTACGCGCTCGCCAAGGACCAGGTGGAGCCCTACTGGCACTGGACCGCGGATGAACTCGACGGCTCCTACGCCTGGAGCCAGAACTTCAACGACGGCAACCAGGACAGCACCCACAAGAGCTATGAGGCTCGCGCCGTCGCCGTCCGCTTGATTCAGCTCGACGCTTGATCCTTCAATCTTTCAGCAGGAGAACCACCATGACCACCGTGACGCTCGAACAGATCGAGTCCCGCCAATCGGAGTTGGCCGATCTGATCGCCAAGTTCAAGCAGCAGGTGCAGACGCCCGCACTTCCGACCGAGGTGACGATCGCCCCCACCACGATCGCGCTCGCCCCGGGCGAGCTCTACGCCGGCCTGCTGCTGGGCGACGATGGCAAGCCGAGCCACCACCTCGTGCTGCTGCCGCAGCGCGGCGAGGACCTCGACTGGAACGACGCTTGCGAGTTCGCAGAGGAGGCCGGTGGCGAGCTGCCCACCCGGCGCGAGCAGTCGCTGCTCTTCGCCAATCTCAAGCAGCACTTCAAGGCGGTCTGGTACTGGTCCGGTGAGCAGCACCAGGACGACGGCTCCTACGCCTGGTACCAGTACTTCTACTTCGGCAGCCAGGGCCACGGCTACAAGAGCTATGAGGCTCGCGCCGTCGCCGTCCGCAGATTGCCCGCTTGATCCTTCAATGCTTTACTGAGCCATGGCCCTGCATTCCGACCTGCCGGTCCACCGCACCGGCGTCCAACTGCTCACCCTCGCCGTCAAGGCGCAGGCGCAGATGCCGCGCGGCGTGAAGCGGCACCTCGGAGACAAGCTCAGCCACCACTGCATGGAGATGCTCGACCGCATGGCCCTGGCCAACGCCACGCAGCAGCACGAGCGCTCAGGGCACATCGAGGCCCTGCTGCGCCACCAGCGCGCCGCCACGGTGCTGCTGCGCGTCGGCGCCTTCCTGCCCGAGCGGCTGCACGTGCAATTGAACCCGAGCAAGACCATCCTGCAGCCATTGGCGCGCGGCATCGACTTCGTTGGCCACGTCATCAAGCCCTGGCACCGCACCACGCGGCGCAAGACCCTGCGCACCGCGCTTAGCCGGCTGGAGCGCATGCCCGCGGCCGAGGTCTGGCAGAGCGGGAACAGCTACCTCGGCCTGCTGGGCCAGGCCAGCCACGGCCACCAGGACCGCGCCCGCCTGGCCAACGCGCTGCGCAAGCGCGGGCTGTGCGTGAAGGCGGATCTGAGCAAAGCCTACCGGAGGCATCAATCATGAGCGAGACCACAGGCATCAGCTGGACCGACGCGACCTGGAACCCGGTCACAGGCTGCAGCAAGCTAAGCCAGGGATGCAAGAACTGCTACGCCCTGCGGGAATGGCCACGCCTGTCAGCGCCGCGGCCGAAACCCAACGTCTACACGGGGCGCGAGTTCACCGACGTGCAGTGCCACCCGGAGCGGCTCGACCAGCCCCTGCGCTGGTCGAAGCCGCGCCGTATCTTCGTGAACAGCATGTCCGACCTGTTCCACGAGGACGTGCCGTTCGAATTCATTGACTCTGTGATGGCAGTCATGTGGCTGGGCGTGCGGCACAGCTACCAGGTGCTCACGAAGCGCATCGAGCGCGCGGCGCATTACTTTGAAGATCTGCAGGCGCTTTCGCCGGCAGCGTTCGAGGAGCGCCTGGCGGCAGCTCTGGAGCTCATGCGCGCGGCGACGCCCGAGCGACCGCTGATGTGCGACGAGATCATCTCTGTCGGTGGGCGCGTCGGCGCGGCCCACATCCCGCCCACGCTGTGGATGGGAGCGAGCGTTGAAGACCAGCCGACGGCCGACGAGCGCATTCCCCACCTAGTGGGCATCCGCGCGCCGGTGATCTTCCTGTCGGCTGAGCCGCTGCTGGATCGCATCGACCTCGACCCACGACTGCTTGCGCCGATCGAAGGCGGGTCCCAACACGGCCAGCGTTTTATCGACTGGGTCATCGCCGGCGGCGAGAGCGGCCCGAAGGCCAGGCCGTCGCACCCAGACTGGTTCCGCTCGCTGCGCGACCAGTGCGCAGCGGCCGGCGTACCGTTCCACTTCAAGCAGTGGGGGGAGTGGACGCCCGGCGAGAACGTCGAGCGCGAGCGCGGAACCGTCGACACCGCCTTCCTATGGGACGACCAGTGGAGCATCCATCCACTGAATCTCGCCACCGACCACGGCCACGTCGACGACCAGCCGGACCTGTACCGCGTCGGCAAGAAGGCCGCCGGCCGCCTGCTCGACGGCGTGGAGCACAACGGGTTCCCGGAGGCAGAGTGCTGACACCCGCCGAACTCGCCGCCCACCTCCGCACCAGCGAGCGCACCGTGGCGCGGATGGTCGCCGACGGCTGCCCGAGTATGCTGGTCGGCGCACGCCGCCGGTTCGACCTGGCCGCCGTCACCGACTGGATCACTCAGAGAGCCGACCAATGCCAATCCGCAAGGACGCCGATGGCCGCTACCACGCCGAGGTCTGCGTCGGCCGTCGGCGCCTTCACCGACGCCTCCCGCAGGGTGCATCTGCGAGTGATGCCAAGCGCCTCGAAGCCGAGCTGACCCGCGCGCTGCACACCACCAAGCGCACGCCGCACGTCCCCTGCGACCCGCTCCTGACCGACCTGCTCGCCGACTACAGCGAGCGCCACGCGCTCACCCTTCGAAGCCCAGACACGGCCCAGTTCCACGCCTACCGCATCGGCCGGTGGCTGGAAGGCCGCCGCGCCAGCGAGACGCGGGAGGTGGCGGCCGAGATCCGCCAGGACCTTCTGGAAGCCTACGCCCCAGCCACCGTCAACCGGTCGCTCGGCGCGCTGAAGAAGGCGCTGGCGATGGCCTGGGAGCAGGGCAAGACGCCGCAGGACTACAGCAGCCTGGTCAAGCGCGTGGCCGAGAACAACCAGCGCACCGTCTACCTGAGCATGGCCGAGGTCAAGCAGATCGCCGACCACGCCAGCGAGCAGGTGCGCGTCGCGATTTGGGTCGCGCTGCTGACCGGCTGCCGTCGAGGCGAGGTCTGCAAGATCACCGCCGCCGACATCGGCAAGACGACGATCCGCATCCAAGCCGGCAACACCAAGACGCTGCGCTACCGCGAAGTGCCGATCGTTGCGGCGCTGCGTCCCTGGCTGAAGCAGCTGCCGCTGCAGATCAACTTCGAAGGCGTGAAGTCGGGCTTCCGTCGCGCGCGAGAGGCCGCCGGCATGGAGCACGTGAACTTCCACGACCTGCGACACAGCTGCGCGACGATCCTGCTGCAGCTCGGCGTCGACCTGCACGTGGTCCGGGAAATCCTGGGCCACACCTCGATCAAGACCACCGAGCGCTATGCGCACGTCATGGTCCAGCCGCAACGAGAGGCCCTGGCCAAGCTGGGGCGTTTACACCGGGATTTACACCAGAAGCAGAAGCGGCGCCCGAAGGCGCCGCTAAGTGCTTGATTTAATTGGTGGGCAGTGCAGGGTTCGAACCTGCGACCCCTGCCGTGTGAAGGCAGTGCTCTACCGCTGAGCTAACTGCCCGGTCGTCCGGGCTCGCGCCACCGACGCGAAGCAGGCATTATGCCATTGCACGCCACAGCGTCTTGCCGCCCGAGGCCTTGTCGAGCTCGGCGAGCAGGGCCTCGTGCGCGGCCCGCTCGGCATCATCGGGCTCGACGACGGGCAGGGTCCAAGCGCGCAGATCGACCTGCGCCAGTTCGTCGGCGCCACCGGCGGCCTCGGCCGCCTCGATCACCAGCGACTCCTGGCCACGCGTCATGCGGATGTAGACCTCGGCCAGCAGCCCGGCGTCGAGCAGCGCGCCGTGCAGGCTGCGGTGGCTGTTGTCGACCTCGAGGCGCTTGCACAGCGCGTCGAGCGAGTTCGACTTGCCCGGGAACATCTCGCGCGCCATCGCCAGGCTGTCGGTGACCGCCGCCACATGCTCGCCGAAACGCGGCCGGCCCAGGCGCGCGAGTTCGGCGTTCAGGAAGCCGACGTCGAAGGCGGCGTTGTGGATCACGACCTCGGCGCCGGCCAGGAAGGCCAGCAGCTCGTCGGCCACGTTGGCGAACTTGGGCTTGTCGGCCAGGAAATCGTCGGTCAGGCCGTGGATCTTGACGGCGTCCTCGTGGCTGCGGCGCTCGGGGTTCAGGTAGACGTGCAGCGTGCGATCGGTCAGGCGCCGGTTGAGCATCTCGACGCAGCCGATCTCGATGATGCGGTCGCCGTTCTCCGGCGAGAGGCCGGTGGTCTCGGTGTCGAGGAAGATCTGGCGGCTCAATGCTGCTCCTTCGCGTGGTTGATCGAGTACTTGGGGATCTCGACCACGAGGTCCTGCTGCGCGAGGATGGCCTGGCAGCTCAGCCGCGAGTTCGGCTCCAGGCCCCAGGCGCGGTCGAGCAGGTCTTCCTCGTTCTCGTCCATCTCGTTCAGCGACGCGAAGCCCTCGCGCACGATCACATGGCAGGTGGTGCAGGCGCAGCTCATGTCGCAGGCATGCTCGATGGCGATGTCGTGCTCGAGCAGCGCCTCGCAGATCGAGGTGCCGGGGGCCGCCTCGACGCTGGCGCCCTGCGGGCAGTATTCGGGGTGCGGCAGGATCTTGATGACGGGCATGGGGGCCTCTTTCAGACTTCTTCGACGCGGCGGCCCGCCAGCGCCTCGCGGATGCCGCGGTTCATGCGCTCGGCGGCGAAGGCCTCGGTGCCGTCGGCCAGGGCCTTGACGGCCGCCTCGACGGTCGCGGCGTCCTCGCTGCGGGCCTGCGCGATCGTGGCGACGATCAGGGCGTCGATCGCCGCACGCTCGGCCTCGCTCAGCAGATCGCCGTCGGCGGCCAGCGCCGAGCGGGTGGCGAGCACCATGCGCTCGGCCTCGACGCGCGCCTCGCGCAGCGCGCGCTCGCGCATGTCGCCCTCGGCGGTGGTGAAGCCTTCCTGCAGCATGCGGGCGATCTGCTCGTCGGCCAGGCCGTAGCTCGGCTTGACGGTGACCGCCGCCTCGACGCCCGAGCCCTGCTCGCGCGCGCTGACGCTCAGCAGCCCGTCGGCGTCGACCTGGAAGGTCACGCGGATGCGCGCCGCGCCGGCCACCAGCGGCGGGATGCCGCGCAGCTCGAAGCGCGCCAGCGAGCGGCAATGCTCGACCTGGTCGCGCTCGCCCTGGACCACATGGACCGCCATCGCGGTCTGGCCGTCCTTGAAGGTGGTGAAGTCCTGCGCCTTCGCGATCGGGATCGTGCTGTTGCGCGGGATGATGCGCTCGACCAGGCCGCCCATCGTCTCGAGGCCGAGCGACAGCGGCGTCACGTCGAGCAGCAGCAGCTCGCCGCCGGGCGAGTTGCCGGCGAGTTGGTTGGCCTGGATCGCGGCACCGAGGGCGACCACCTCGTCGGGGTTCAGGTTGGTCAGCGGCTCGCGGCCGAAATGGGCCGCTACCGCCTCGCGCACCTGCGGCATGCGGGTCGAGCCGCCGACCATCACGACACCCCGGACCTCGTCCTTGGCGACCTTGGCGTCGCGCAGCACCTTGCGCACGACGGCGAGCGTGCGTTCGGTGAGCGGCTTGGTGATGGCGTCGAAGCGCGCGCGCGTGACCGCGACGTCGAGCGTGCCGGCGCGCAGCGTGGCCCGCAGCCGCACCTCGGCGGCGCCCGACAGCGCCTCCTTGGCGGCGCGCGCGGCAACCAGCACCGCCCGCTTGTCCTGCGCCGCCTCGGCGCCGAGCTTCGCCTCGGCCAGCGCCCAGTCGGCCAGCGCATGGTCGTAGTCGTCGCCGCCGAGGGCCGAATCACCGCCGGTGGCGACCACCTCGAACACGCCCTGGGTCAGCCGCAGCAGCGAGAGGTCGAAGGTGCCGCCGCCGAGGTCGTAGACCGCGTACAGGCCCTCGCTGCCGTTCTCCAGCCCGTAGGCGATCGCGGCGGCGGTCGGTTCGTTGATCAGGCGCAGCACGTTGAGGCCGGCGAGCTGCGCGGCGTCCTTCGTAGCCTGGCGCTGCGCGTCGTCGAAGTAGGCCGGCACGGTGATGACGGCGCCGAACAGCTCGTCGTGGTCGAAGCTGTCCTCGGCGCGGAAGCGCAGCGTCGCGAGGATCTCGGCCGACACCTCGACCGGCGTCTTCACGCCCTCGCGCGTGGCCAGGCTCACCATGCCGGGCTGGTCGACGAAGCGGTAGGGCAGCTTGTCGCGGCCGGTCACGTCGGCCAGCGCGCGGCCCATGAAGCGCTTGACCGACACCACGGTGTTCTCGGGGTCGTCGGCCTGCGAGGCGAGCGCGTCGAAGCCGATCGCGCGCCGGCCGCCGTCGAGGTAGCGCACCGCCGACGGCAGGATCACGCGGCCCTGCGCATCGGGCAGGCATTCGGCCACGCCCGAGCGCACCGCGGCGACCAGCGAATGCGTGGTGCCGAGGTCGATGCCGACCGCGATGCGCCGCTGGTGAGGGTCCGGCGACTGGCCGGGTTCGGAGATCTGCAGGAGCGCCATTCGTCTATTGTCCCAGCGCCTCCAGGCGACGATCGAGGTCCTGCGCAAAGCGCTCGACGAACATGAGGGCTCTGACCTGCTGCGCGCCGGCGGCCCAGTCGTGCCGCGCGTCGAGCGTGCGCTCCAGCTCGGCGAGCGACTCGCGCCGGTAGGCCAGCACCTCGTCGTTCAGCGCCTCGACCGCCGCGGCGTCGGCGGCCTCGTCGAGCGCCTCGCGCCAGCGCATCTGGTGCATCAGGAAGGCCGCCGGCATCGCGGTGTTGTTCTCGGCGTCGATCGTCGCGCCGTGCAGCTCGCACAGGTAGGCGGCGCGCTTGAGCGGGTCCTTCAGCCGCGCGTAGGCCTCGTTGACGCGCACCGCCCATTGCATCGCGACGCGCCGTGCGGCATCGCCGGCGGCGGCGTGGCGATCCGGGTGGGCGGCCGCCTGCAGCGCCTTCCAGCGCGCGTCGAGCTCGGTGCGCTCCAGCGCATGCCGGCGCGGCAGGCCGAAGAGTTCGAAGTCGTCGCTGTCGAGCTTCATGTCAGATCAAAAGAAAGGCGCGGCCGTGCCGCGCCTTCGTCCCTGCGTCCGGCCTCAGACCCGGAACGACTCGCCGCAACCGCAGCGGTCGCGTTCGTTCGGGTTGTTGAAGCGGAAGCCCTCGTTCAGGCCCTCGCGCACGAAGTCGAGCTGGGTACCTTCGATGTAGGGCAGGCTCTTCGGGTCCACCAGGACCTTGATGCCACGGTCCTCGAAGATCACGTCCTCGGGCGCCACCTCGTCGGCGTACTCGAGCTTGTAGGCCAGGCCCGAGCAGCCGGTGGTCTTGACGCCCAGGCGCACACCGACGCCCTTGCCCCGTTTGCCCAGGTAGCGCGTCACATGGCGGGCGGCCGCCTCGGTCAGGGTCACTGCCATCGGCTCGCCCTCACTGCACCGCGCTGCCGTGCTTGGCCTTGTAGTCGTCGACCGCGGCCTTGATCGCGTCTTCGGCCAGGATCGAGCAGTGGATCTTGACCGGCGGCAGCGCCAGCTCCTCGGCGATGTGGGTGTTCTTGATCGTCAGCGCCTCGTCCAGGCTCTTGCCCTTGACCCACTCGGTCACGAGCGAGCTCGACGCGATCGCCGAGCCGCAGCCGTAGGTCTTGAACTTGGCGTCCTCGATCAGCCCGGTGGCCGGGTTGACCTTGATCTGCAGCTTCATCACGTCGCCGCAGGCCGGTGCGCCGACCATGCCGGTGCCGACGGTCTCGTCGCTCTTCTCGAAGGAGCCGACGTTGCGGGGGTTCTCGTAGTGGTCAACGACCTTTTCGCTGTATGCCATGGTGCTGCTCCTTCAATCTCTCAATGTGCCGCCCACTGGATGGTGCTCAGGTCGACACCGTCCTGGTACATCTCCCACAGCGGCGACAGTTCGCGCAGCTTCGCCACGTTCTGGCGGATGGTGCCGATCGCGTAGTCGATCTCTTCCTCGGTGCTGAAGCGGCCGATCGTCATGCGCAGGCTCGAATGCGCCAGCTCGTCGCTGCGGCCGAGCGCGCGCAGCACGTAGCTGGGCTCGAGGCTGGCCGAGGTGCAGGCCGAGCCCGAGGACACCGCGATGCCCTTGATGCCCATGATCAGCGACTCGCCCTCGACGAAGTTGAAGCTCATGTTGACGTTGTGCGGCACGCGCTTCTCGGCGTGGCCGTTAAGGAAGGTCTGCTCGATGTCCGCGAGGCCGCGGATCAGCCGCTGCTGCAGCGCGCGGATGCGCTCCTGCTCGGTGCCCATTTCCTCGCGGGCGATGCGGAAGGCCTCGCCCATGCCGACGCACTGGTGCGTCGGCAGCGTGCCCGAGCGCATGCCGCGCTCGTGGCCGCCGCCGTGCATCTGCGCCTCGAGCCGCACGCGCGGCTTGCGGCGCACGTAGAGCGCGCCGATGCCCTTGGGCCCGTAGGTCTTGTGCGAGGCCAGGCTCATCAGGTCGACCGGCAGCGTGGCGAGGTCGATCGCGACCTTGCCGGTGGCCTGGGCGGCGTCGACGTGGAAGACGATGCCGCGCTCGCGGCAGATCGCGCCGATCGCCGGAATGTCTTGAATGACGCCGATCTCGTTGTTGACGAACATCACCGAGACCAGGATGGTGTCCGGGCGCAGCGCGGCCTTGAACTTCTCCAGGTCGAGCAGCCCGTCCTCCTGCACCTCGAGGTAGGTGGCGTCGAAGCCCTGGCGCTCCAGCTCGCGCACCGTGTCGAGCACGGCCTTGTGCTCGGTCTTGACGGTGACGATGTGCTTGCCACGGCTCTTGTAGAAGTGGGCCGCACCCTTCAGCGCGAGGTTGTTCGACTCGGTCGCGCCCGAGGTCCAGACGATCTCGCGCGGGTCGGCGCCGATCAGCAGCGCGACCTGCTCGCGCGCCTTCTCGACGGCTTCCTCGGCCTCCCAGCCCCAGGCGTGGCTGCGCGAGGCCGGGTTGCCGAAGTGCTCGCGCAGCCAGGGGATCATCGCGTCGACGACGCGCGGGTCGACCGGCGTCGTCGCGCCGTAGTCCATGTAGATCGGGAAATGCGGGGTCATGT
>ERZ1066138.5-NODE-5-length-74239-cov-9.845519_pt1 | contig 74239 bp, 63 predicted proteins | sample MGYA00382785_ERZ1066138 | MGnify/ENA primary metagenome ERZ1066138 (study PRJEB33369, sample SAMEA5778368) | biofilm metagenome | biome: Industrial cooling water; feature: Water cooling tower basin; material: Biofilm | place: United Arab Emirates | collected... | reverse complement strand
GATTCGGTACCTTCGTTGAAGATCTTGCCGAAGACCTCTTGGACAATGCGAATATTTTCGCCGATGCCGAGTTTGCCGCCGAGCTTGCCCTGGATGTAGGGGGCTGCGGACAGGTGATCGGCATGAGCGTGCGTTTCAATCAGCCACTCGACTTTCAACCCATTCTCTTCGACGTACCTGATGATTTCATCGGCTGAATCGTAACTGATGCGGCCGGCGGCATAATCAATGTCCATCACGCTATCGATAATCGCGCAGGCTTTCGACGATGGATCTTGCACGACGTAAGATACTGTATTGGTCCTGTCATCAAAGAAGCCCTTGACCTTCGGCTTCAAGGTCAAGTCCACGGGATGGGGAATGGTGGTCATGATTGTACCTACTGATTAATGGGTTTCATGTTTTGCCGCCTCGGCAATGGCAGGATGCGTGCGGCGAGCATGCCGACGAGCATGGCACCAACGAAGACATAGGTGCCATGCTTTCCAAGGGGCAGCGCAACCAATGCGGGTCCGGGGCAGTAGCCGACAAGTCCCCAGCCGATGCCAAATACGGCTGCACCTGACACGAGCTTCAGATCGATCCTGGTCGTCGTCGGCAGCTGGAAGGTCTCGGCAAAGACCGGGCGTCCCCGCTTGAAGACCAAGACGTAGCCCAATCCCGTAACGAGGATTGCGGCGGCCATGGTGAACACAAGGCTTGGGTCCCACGCTCCTGCGATGTCGAGGAAGTTTTGTACCTTCGTTGGATTGGCCAAGCCGGAGATGACCAGACCGAGGCCGAACAGAAGGCTGGCGAAAAACGTCAGAGCGACTTGCATTCTATACTCCCGCGACGTGGCGCATGATGAAGACGGTCGCGAGCCCCGTTGCCATGAAGATGGCAGTTGCCGCGAGCGAGCGGGGTGACAGGCGTGCGATGCCGCAGACGCCATGTCCGCTCGTGCATCCGCTGCCAAGGACACTGCCGAAGCCAACGAGCAGGCCGGCTGCGACAAGCAGTCCGTTGTTCGAACTCACCACGTGCGTCACCGCCGACCCGGTGACGAAGGCGTAGAGGGGCGCGGCTGCAAGCAGGCCGGCGACGAAAGCGAGGCGCTCCAGAGGCTGCTCGCCGGTGTAGGGCGGCAGCAATCGCGACAGGTAACCGCTCACGCCCGCTAAGCGGCCGGTGAAGGCCATCAGCAAGACGGCGGAAGATCCGATCAGAATGCCGCCCAGAGCAGAGGCAAGTGGCGTAAACTCGGTTGTCTCAATCATGAACTCCGGTCCGAAAAAACGTGTCGCGCAAGCTCAGGTCCGAGGCCGCGTTGCACATGTGTTCACCCCTGCGACGCCGTAAGCTGGGCAAAACCTCGCCAAACCTGTCAAGAGAGGCACTAAGCCGACGAGGCCCCAGAGGGTTTGGGGACCGACGAAGACGAGGCTCAAAAGGGCAAGTCCGAGAATAATCCTGAGTGTGCGGTCCACGGTTCCAACGTTACATGTCATTGGGGCCTCCTGTTCATGGACACCTTGATAAGCTGCAGCGGGCAGAATGTATGTGATCTAGTCACAGATCCGGTTTGAGGGTGCCCCGGCTAGTTTTTCAGCTTTGTGCATGACTACAGACCGAGTTCACCGCCCGTAACATTATCCGGTTGCGCGGTGTCGTGCAGCCACGAGGAGGTTCTACGGCACTGGAACAATAGCCGTTGGACAAGTGTTCTCGGGACATGGCACCCTTCGTCTCCTTTCTCATGGCTGCACATAACGCTCGTCCTTACATAAAGACCGCGATCGAATCGGCTCTGGGTCAACGCGGCGTGGCGGTTGAGATCATTGTCGCCGACGACGCATCCAGCGATGGAACCGCCGACGTGGCCGCTGAGATCGGTGACCCGCGCGTTCGGCTCGTGCGATCGCAAAAGTCGCAGGGGCCAGCTCACCAACGAAACTTGGCGATAAGTGAAGCGCAGGGTGAATGGCTCGCGGCTCTGGATGCGGACGATGTTATTCATCCAGACCGGAGCCAAATACTCATCGAGGCGGCAAACCAAGCGTCGGCGGAACTCGTGGCGGACGAACTCGTAAGCTTTAACGATGGGAACTCTCCCGCCTTCGTTTCGATGACGCCAGCGCCTGCGCAAACCGTCCCGGTCGGAATCGAGACCTGGATTGCCCATAACTCCCTTCTTGGCGGTCGCCGCAATTACGGGTACTGGAAGCCGATGCTGCGGTCATCGACGCTGAAGAAAACCGGCGTGAAATATGATCAGCGGCTTCGGATCGGAGAAGACTACATTTTCGTGCTCACCCTGCTTACTGCCGGCACACGCTTTGTTCACGTCAGCCGCGGGCTTTACGGATACCGACAACGGAACGGAGCAATCTCTCGAACACTAGATCCCAAGCAGATCAAGCTCCTCACGACGTTGCAGGAAGAATTGCTTCGCGAGCACTCGGCGGGCAACAAAGCGATGGCTGCACTGATCAAACAATTTGCGGAGGATGCGGGCTCGCTCGCTGGATATCAGATTTTGAAGCGGCGAATTGCCGCAAAGGAATGGCGTGACGCAGCTCATCTAATGAGAAATCAACCCGAAATCAGACGAGCGGTGGTGCGGCTGGCTTTGAACCGGTTGAGGGTTACCTAGAGTTGAAGGTCTGTACTCCGTTGCCGACCACGGCCAACATAAACACTGGCGGCCAAAGCGGATGCAGCGGCGCGATAGCTTACTGCTAGAGCTGTGGTACTCATCCGGCCACTTAACACGTGGACACCACCAATTGCCGCTTTGCGCGCCAGTTCTATTGCGCACGCCGGCGTATAAGGCGCGTGCCAGGCGATGGCCGTCAATGCGCCATGATAGTAACGGCTTGCCGTCTCACGTGTCGCCTCTGGATGTTCAACAAGGGGTGCATCAATGCAAGCACTCCAGCGCGCAAATTGGAAAGCCCGCAGCATGTATTCGGTATCTTCGCCTCCTTGGGCGGGAGTTCCCAGTCCCAAATCCTCATCGAAATAGCCGGCTCTTGTAACAAGAGTGGAGCGAAGAAATACAGTGTTCGATGTTGACCGCCGGACGACATCTCGGCATGCGGCGGCCCGCGTGCTCTGTCCATGTGCGGCGACCGGCTCTAGCGCGCAGCCGCATAGGAGAAGATCGATATCAGGAGTGCTTGCAAAGGTGTCACGCAGCCAATCCAGAAAGTCCGGCGGATAGGCAGCGTCGTCGTCTGGAAAACCGACAATGGCGGGATCGTCAAAGGCGCCCTCGCATGCCGCGCGCTGAAGCATCATGTTGCGCGCTCTGGACAAGCTGATGCGGTGTGGGTAGTGCATGACAATAGTCTTTGCGCTTGTTTCCTGGGTTCTGGTAAAATCACGAACGCTATTCTCGCTCATCCCCTGCAAAAGCACGTAGTGCCGCGGCGGAACGGCCTCCTGGGAGAGGCGGCGCAGCAGGCGATGCAGCGATGTGGCCCTGGCGCCCCGAAGATCGCTTGTCGTGAACAGGATGCATTCCACGCGAGGACTCCTTCAGCGGACAGCAGCTTTGACTTCAATGCGAAACGCCTGGCGGATAGCAGCATAGCCAGCAACATAAGAGAGCACGGCAACGGCCGCGGTTGCGGCTGCCGGATCGATCCAAGCGCCGACATTCGTAGCCGCGATCGCGAGCATGGCCAGCAAGGCGGGCGGGGCGAGGACGACAGTTGCAAGCAGCGCCGGCCGGAAGGCATGGCGATCCAGCGCCCGCCAGACGAACCAAGCTAGTGCTGCATATTCGACAGTGGCCTGCGCCAGAAGGAAGTGCACCGTTGAGTCAGTTGCAATAAGGACCGGAGCTGAAATGAGAACAGCAATGGCCGAAGCAAGAGAGGTGCCCGCAACCATGCGAGTATCCCCCCTCGCGATGCTAAGGGGCACGGGCAGAAGCAACAGAATGCGAATAGCGACGGCAAAGCCCAGGGCCGCCATGAAGGGAGGTGTCGGTTGGTAGGCGGCGCCGAATATCAATCCAAGTACTGGTCCACCCCATATCGCCAGCGCGAGGCCGATGCCAAACGCCATTGCTGAAAGACAGAAGGCCCAACTATCGGCCAGGATGCAGGTGCGGCTCTGGCTTGGGGCGGCGCGGGCAAATCGCGGGACGAACGTGCTCGTCAGAAACCGACTGAGAACCGACTTTGGCAGCATGGCAGAGCCGACCGCAACGCTGTAGTGCGCCAATGCCGCCGGCCCTAGGACATTGCCGACAATAAAGCGGTCGCCCGATGCTGCTGCAGCGGCGGCACCGTTTAAAAGCATCGGCCACCCGAAAGTCAGCACTTCCTTTCCGAGCTTGGCGTTCCAGCCCAAGTACCATCTGCGTCGCGACAGCACGTGAGATAGAACGACCACGCCGAGAGCATGTGCGAGGAGGCCCCATACAATGCAAGTATGATTTTGCGTCACTGCGGCAGCAAGAACGGTAACAGAGACCAAGAGAATCTGGGACGTTGCCAGTACAGTGGCCTCACGTGTGTATCGGCCCGTTCGCAGCAGAGCCTTCACTCCCAGGTTTTCAAAACCCCGCAAGGCCGCGATAATTCCGAGAAGGGCGAAGCTTGCCGTCGCCGCTTCCGCTTGCAACAGCGACGCCAAGACGGGTGCGGAAACAGTCAGGATAGCCCCAAGGAGACAGGCGCGAACGAGCGCAAGCGTATGCAGAGTAGCGAGCGTCTCAGAGAGTCGCCATCCCATGGGCCGCCTAATCACATAAACCGGCAATCCGACGTCCGAGAGGATCTCGATTATGCCGATGACCACCGTCAGCGCGATGGCGATTCCGAAATCGGAAGGTGCGAGGAGCGCCGCCAAGGCGATGTTCCGCAATAGGGGACCGGCCGCATCTCCCATTGTGGCGATGAAGAGCCACCGCTCTCCGCCAGAAGTTGAGCGCTGTTTCTTCAGAGTGCCCTGCCTTGTCCACCAGCAGCAATAACGGCTGCTAGAAGCCCATAAGCTGGAAAACCCGCGATACTTGACAGGACCGGCTCCGTCAGGCCGTACACGAGAAGGAATATGATAAGAGCGAGCAGGACGGGCTTGGCCGAGCGCACCGCATCGCGCGCGGTGGCTGCGACTGCGCAGGAAAAAATCACGCTGCCGGCAATGCCTCCTGCAAACAGAACTTCCAGATACATATTGTGCGCGTGCGCTGCCGCAATGAAGAGAGCGGGGTGTGTGGGAAGCAGACGCTGCGAGGATGCGAAGCCATAGCCGAGCAAAGGCTTTTCAGCCCACATATCGAGAACAGCCGACCAGATGACCGTGCGTCCTGTCGCACTCGCGACCTCTTCAGCCGATCCTGAGCGGGAGATGAACGATAACAGTTCCTCACCAAAAAGAGCAAAGGCCAAAAGCAGTAGGCCTGCCACGAGTACAGAACAAGCGACGATCAGCGACAGAGAACCGCGGTTCTTAAAGGCTCCATAAGCGGCAGCGGCGAGCGCTGTAGATGCTATGGCCATGCGATTATCGCTAAGAACCAGACAAACACAAAGAATGGCAGCCGCAGAGACCTTGAAGATCGTCTTCATCTTAAGTGTAGGCAGCAGGACAAGACCAATGCCCGCGGTCGCGCCCGCGGCGTTGGCAGATCCCAAAATCCCCTGCAAGCGCGTCGTCATGACGAAACTGCCGTGTTCCCAGTCGGACATCCGACCGAGCGACGGCCAAGCAACGTAGATCAGGAGCGAGACAGCGCAAAGGAGAAGCGCCGCATAGGCGACGAATTCAATAAGAGCTTGCGATCCGAAATTATGCGTCACAGCCATGAGAAACAGCAGCGCGATCATGACTGTCGAGGCGGAAATGAGCGAGTAGATCGGATCCACCGCATACAGTGACGTTGCCGAAAGGTAGGCGACGAAAACAAGCCACAAAAAGACACTGACCGGCAGGTTGCGATGGATCGCGTGATGGAGAACCGGTATCGAAGCCGTGGCCATCACGGCCAGCGCCGCCAGCTTCAGGGCTACTTGCCAATCGATGCTTTTGTCGTCGATCGCGCGGTAGCGAAAATTGGCCACTTGAATGACAACTAATCCCAACGCGGCAATCCATGTATAAGTGGCCTTGCCCTGTGCGGCTCGAATGCCTCCAATGATCAAGATAGGGACGAAGGGCAGCGCCAACAAAAGCAGTAGCGTTGTGGTATCACCCCGCTGGTAGGCTATAGCGCCGGTCAGTAGAGCTATGCCGGCCAATCCCAAGGGCAACAACTCCATGCAAATGGCCACCCCCCCTGCACCGCCGCGTTCCAGCGCCATGTTCAGCGCTCCCCTGGAATGAGGTCGAGCGCCATCAGGGTTTTAGGCCGAAATGACCTGCCCTCGGTCGTGGAAAGCATCAGCCCGAAGCTGGATGACGAGTCCCAGTATGCCCACCCGAGCCCTGCGCGCTGAAAAGCTATGCGCGAAGTGGTGATCCATTCATGTGCCGACGATGGCGGCGCGGATTTCCAATAGACACCGAACTCGCCGACATACACCGGAACGTCATGATGCCGCCGTCGCCAATCGACGATACGTTCGATCTCGCTTTGTAAAAACGTTTTCTCGAAATTCCCTGCGGCGATTTCATTGTGCAATGCGCGGTAAGCATCTTCACCGCGAGTTGATCTTCCCGCGATTTGATCGGCAGCACTGCGAGCCGCCGGCCAAGGCACGCCCCCAATGTTCTTGGCGACAGCCCAGGTCCAGTCGGCGCCTTGATGGGTGAAGAGAAGCGGTGCATACCAGTGAACCGTATAGACGACGTTTTCATCTGGCAGCGGCGTCATCCGACTCAAGTCTTCAGGACCGGACCAACCGCCGGGATTGACAATAATCGTGTGGTGCGCAGCGATGCGCCGGATGGCTGCAACAGCGCGTCGCTGCATGGCGAGCCATGCTTCGCCCTGCAGCGGATACGGCTCGTTCATGACCTCCAGATACAGGCGGTCGGAATCGAGAGGAGCCAGCGCTGTTGCCAATTCCGTCCACATTCTTTCCAGCTTCTCAGCTCCGTCGGCGGCGGTGAACTCTGTCTTCTCATCGCCGACAGGATGGAAGTCTGCGACGACAGCAAGCCCTGACTTGAGGCTAAGCTGAACGGCTTCGACAAATCTGGAACGGCGCGCCGGATCACGTACGACCTCAGGCGCCACGCCGATGCGCACGTGTGTGAAGCCTGTCCGGCGGATTCGGACAAGATCCCTAGGCGTGATGAAGGTCGTGAGATGTGCATCGCTGTATCCGTTCGATGCCTGGGCAAACCAATGCGACAGATTTATCCCGCGCGATAGAGCTTCGACGCGCGTAACGGCGGCAGCTTGCGAAGAAGCTACCGCAAACAGCCCCAGAGAAAAAAGGGCTAGCGCAATTCTCATTGTGTGACCTGGGGCGTTTCACGGGCCGCCGACTTTCTATCCACCGCCTCCTCGCGAGTATGAGGCACCTGGAGCGCGACTTCTATCGTGTCACCCGGTGCAAGAACCGTTTCTTCGTCCGCAGAGATTTCGCCGCTGCTTCCGGCGCGGACGATGTGAATGCGCGGACGCCGGTTCCCGTCGCCGACAAGTTGCGAGCGGATGAGACCCGTATACGTCATTTTTTCCGCGACCGCAGCGATGCGGGCCTTGATTTTTGCCAACTCAGTGGAAGCCTTACTGACTTCGCGCAACGCTTCGATCCTGCGCTGCTCATCAAGAAGCTGAATATCGCGCTGTGCTTTCGAGCGTTCACGCTCCACCTGCGCAATTTGGATCCGCGTTTGAAGAGATTGGGTGGTGGAAAGGAGAAGAAGGCGACGGGATTCCGACAATCTGTTTTGAAGGATGCTGCCGCGCGTGGCGAGGCTCTGCAGCCTTTTATAATCGACTGCGTCGGCCTCAGCGCCCTCCTCGTCAGATTCCTGGCGCGAATGGAGCAGCGTGAGTTGCGCATCAGATTTGGCGACGATGTCATGCAGATGGGCTTTCTGCGCCTCTGCGCTTGCGACGCTGGCCTCAAGTTCTTCGCTCGCATTTCGGACGATCGCCTGTCCGAGTGCTTCGGGGACTGCCGGTGAGATGACCGGCTCGGCTGAGGCGGACTGACTTTGAAGTTCAGCTTCGTAACGCCATTTGCGGGCGGTCAGCCGCGCGTGATCGGTCCATAGCGACTGGTACTCGCCAGCAAACTCGGCGGCTTCGAGAAACGGGTTATCCATGCGAATGCGCACAAGGTCGAGACCGCCGGCCATGGCTATGGCCTGCCGCACCGTCATCCCCGGCCGGTAGGTTTGTTCGCCGGGCTTGCTCACATCGCCGTTCACGTAGACCGGACGGTATTCAGAGATCGTAAGCGAGATAGCAGCCGGTGAAATGGTCGTAGCAACGTCTCGTCCGTCAGGTGTGCGCCTCTGAAGTACCTGAGACTGGAACATGTGGCGGATTGTATCTTGCGCATCCCGCAAGGACAGGCCCGCAATCTTGACGAGACTGACGATGGGAAAGGAAGCCTCGCCATCAGGTCCGACAGTACTCTTCTGCGAAAGATCGGGAAAACCGGCAACCGACAGATCCAGTGTATCGCCAGGTTGGAGACGATAGTCAGCGAAGACCGGAGCAGCCGGCAAAACTACTAGAATTGGAACGATGAGCCATCGCCACGTCATAAGCGCGATCCTTCCGTGGTACGGGGGCTGCTGGCCACGCTGTGCTGTGCGCCAGTATTTGAAACCAGGCGGACTGCTCGGCCTGCGTTTCGGACGAGAGTACGCCACAGCGCGGGCGCGAGGCCTGCGAGCGCAGCGTCTCCAAGGGCGAAGGTATTGAGCAGCTTTGCAACGGGTGAGGACAGGTTCAGCCAATCTCGATCGGCTGGCGGAAGAACGCTGGCGAAAGGTTGGGCCGCCCATCTATAGGGCGACAACTCAAGATGCACGGAGCGAGGAGACCGTACATGCCAAGGTTTGACGGCTCCCTGCGCATGAATGATGGGAGGCAGGGGCCGAAAGGCATGCGCAAGCCGGGCGGCCACCGAAAAGCCGTCCTCGTTGAAACATTGCGCGATATCGTTGCCTTGGCTGAGTAACCCAAGTGGAATGCTCGCGAACAAATTTGATCCCAGCAGCGCTGCAAGCGGATCCTGATCGCCCATCAACCACGGCGGCCGCTCATTCCACGGGCGCCCTTGCGCTTGCAAATAAACTGGATCGGCGAGCAGCGCGGCCCAAGCGACGAGAAGTGGGAGATGCGCGCGCGATACCCGAAGAACGCAGCTATTGAGCCCACGTTCGATATGCCGCCCGCTGCCAAGGTCCCACGCTAAAGTGCGAAGTTGCGAACCTGGGTTCCGGACGCCAAGCGGTTCCTCCGCAGCGACAAGGTGCGCTGAATCGAATTTTTCCAGCAGCCCATGAATCGGTGCGCTCAAGAGGAGGTCAGAATCGAGCCACAGCACAGGATGGTCGTTTTCGCTAAGCGCTTCAATCAACACTGCCGGCTTGACATTCCAGCCAGTAGAGTGGCGCTTGCGGCGGTCCACGGCAACATTTGCATTAAAGGAGTGAAACTCCGTTTGCACATCTGTCGGTACGATGAGTCTGATGCGCCACGAAGGCTCGAACCGCGCCAGGCTTGCCAAAAGTAGCTTCACGCCGACGAGATCGCTTAGGCGATCTTCATAAATGATCACGAGTGGATGCGACATAAAGCTTTTCGATTCCACAAATTACAACAAGATAAGCTCAATAGGCAGTTCGGCTGCCGACCACTTCCACGACCGTCTTTGCGAGGATCGCAACGTCAACCGCTGGCGAAGCTGTCCGGACGTAGGCAAGATCATAGTCAAGGCGCCGCGCTATCGCCGCAGCGTCTGCCGTTTCGCCTCGCGAACCGTTGATCTGTGCAAGGCCCGAAATACCGGGCTTTACGGCGAAGCGCTTTGGGTACTCCGGCAGAATTTGCGCAAATGCAGCATCATGCGCGACGGCGTGCGGCCGCGGCCCGACGAGAGACATGTCACCCTTCAGAACATTGAAGAGCTGCGGGAGTTCATCGAGACTCGTGCGTCGCAGAAGCCTTCCTACGGGAGTGATTCTGGGATCGCTCCGTGTCGCCTGTCGGATGTTCGCCTCGATGTTACCGGCCTCCTCGAACATGGTGCGGAATTTCAGAATCTCAAAAGGCCGGCTGTAGCGGCCACTGCGCAGCTGGCGATAGATCACCGGTCCTGGCGAGGATATGCGGACCCAAATCGCAATGCCGCCGAGGACGGGGCTCAAGAACAACAGCGCCGCCGCGGATAGCGTTACGTCAAGGCTTCGCTTTAACATCGAATTCGCGTAGCGGATTCCGCATAAGGCGCGCACCTCTATGAGTCGGCGCCGCTGACGATCAGTCAGAATGCGAGCGAGAAATTGGGTATTGCCGACAAGATAGCGCCTCCAGAGGCGGCGTGGCTCAAGAGAGAGGCGATAAGCCCATTCCATACGCGCAGCGCGAATCCAGCGAGGAGCACGTCTGAACTTACCGGTGAGGAAATCAAACCATGCGCCCACCCCCACGGCACAAGGACAAACCTGAGGTACGTGTTTGGCGATCCACTGTTCCTGCAGCGGATTCCCCATGGCAACGAGAACGATATCGGGCTCACTGGCAGCGACAGAGTTTGCAATCTCGTCGTCTGCAGCACGCGGCCAGTACCCATCCTTTGCGCCAACGACACTGTGGCGCGGCCACCTTTCGCCAATGACGCGTGTTGCTTGACTCAACACGTCAGGCGCGCTGCCTAGAAGGTAGATCCGCAAGTCATGGGTAGTCATGTCCAAAAACAACGGGATGAAATCCGTTCCATTTAGATTATGGGCAAAGCCTTTGCCATGTAGAACCTTCCGAGCGAGACTGACGCCTGCGCCGTCGTTGAGAACGATGAAGGAGGAAAGCGCCTGCCTCGTGTCCGGATCGGTGGAGGCAACGGTTGCCAAATTCGTGTTGAGAAATGCCACTCGCGTTGGCCTTCGCTCGGCTATGCCATGATCCAGCTCGTTGATGATCGCAGTGGGATCACCCGAGGTGACAGCGATGCCGAGGATGTCGATCCTATCGTCACATGCTACTGCTGATGTGTTTTTTGCCATGGCGTTTGCGATTTAGGTTTGCACCACGGCGCGAACTCGCACTGGCAGAGTAGGTTCCGGCTCTCTTCCGATAATTCAATTTTCAGATCTGAGCAGCGTGAGGAGCGAACCGGCTGCAACGCCGATGGCGAGCGAGGCCGCCAATATCAACGTTGTGCTAGGCCAGTGCTTGGTGAGTGGCTCAGAAGCACTACTAACGAGCTGCACCCGCGATCCTGCCGTCAAAGCGACTTCGTTTGCTTCGGCATAGCCTTCGAGAAGTTTATCGTAGAGCTTACGAAAGATCTGCGCCTTACTTTCGAGATTTCGTAACGTGACCTTGGTCGTGGCCGCATCCTGCGTCGAACTCGCACCCTGAAGCCGCAGATTTTCGAGCGCAGTCTCAGCACTAGTCACCTGCTTCTGCAGATCGAGCGCCCGTTCGGCCAAGAGTTCACTTGTCGATTTTGCTTGCTGGCGGACCGCATTGAGGCGAGCTGAGATGAAAACGCGAGCGTATGTATTGGCGATTCGCGCAGCCATCTCCGCCGAGGGCATGTCAACAGCGATTGAGACAATATACGTCGCGTCGACACGCTTTATGGACGTGCTCCTCATGAGCGCTGCAATAGCGCGCTGCTCACGATTAGCCCTGACGTTGGCCGCCGGCGACCGAAGTCCAATCGAAGTAGCCCAGCCTCGGACGATATCCCGCCAGTTCGGACGAAAGAGCACCTGCTCCTCCGCAAGATTCTCTGCAGCGACGACGGCCCCGGCAATATACTCAGATTGAAGAATCTCTACTTCCGTTGCAACGACTGCAGAGTCGGCTGTCGCATCAGTCGGAACCTGGCGCCGTTTAATCAGATCTTCGAACTTCGGATCAACGCTCACGAGCGCAACGGCACGATAGAGTGGCTCGGCATACGCGAGGAACGCTGCACCAAACATAAGCGAAAGGACTGTCATGAGAACGATGCTGTTGCGAGCGGCTCGAAAGCTCACTGTTGGCGGGCTTGCTTGCTCTGACTGCTCCTGGGAAGTTGATATTGTGGCCAATGGCGTGGGCTTGGGCGTTATTCTAGCAAACATTGCCTGCCTTTCTCGCGCGTGAAATTGCTGGTTCTTAACACCAGCCTCTCCAAATCGTTCGACAGCGCACGTCCCGCAGCTTGCTAGCATCCACTTGAGAGATGATCTTCTGAGATCGCTTAAGGTCGTGCTTGGGCATAGTTTGGCGGTCGAAGTCGTCCGCAGCCGTAAGCGGTTATGCGGCGTCGCAGATGACGGATCAAAGCGACGACCGATTGACGACGCGCCATGCCGCCGAATGCGCTATGGCTAAGCCCCAGGAGAAATGTGATGGATCGGTCCGAAGATCTCAGTCACCAGGCTCTTTGCCCGTGTGTTTTCAGGTAAACCGTGGGCCACGTGCCGAATAGGCGCTCGGCACTCGGGCACTCACAAAGACGGGGGCGTGCACTGCGAATATACTTTCGCTCACAGACTCTGTTTAAAAGTGTCGGAGCTACGCATGCGCTGGCGAGATCAGTTCGTGGATACTGAATTGGGAGCCCGCATCGGTCCATACGCTGCCCGTCAGCCACCCCGCCCGGCGGGAAAGTTCCTGGAACTCCGGGACCGTGTACTTGTAGGAGTTCTCCGTGTGAACGCGTTCGCCCGCGAGGAAGTGAAAGCGACGGCCGCAAATTCCAATCGTCTGCTCCCGGATGCTCACCAAATGCATCTCGATTCGACCTTGGCGCGGATCGTAAATTGCCTCATGGCGAAACGAAGCAACATCGATCGCGCTGCCAAGCTCGCGATTGATCCTAGCCAAAATATTGAGATTGAAAGCAGCCGTGACGCCTGCACTGTCGTTGTAAGCTCTCACCAGCGTTTGAGCATCTTTCTTCAGATCCACACCAACAATCATCCGACCGTTTACCTTGAGCATGTCGCGGAGTGATCTCAGCAATGTCAGGGCTTCTTCGGGCGTCCAATTTCCGATGGTCGATCCTGGAAAAAAGCCCATTCGCGGCCGGCTCCGGAGGGTCGGGGGTAAGTCGATCGGATCTGTGAAGCTCCCGATCACGGGAGTGACAGTAAGGGCGGGAAAACGGCGCGCCAGTCGCTGCCTTGCCTCGGCCAAAGCTGACGGTGAAACATCAATGGGAACATATGTGACCGTTGGTGGGCAATGCTCCAACAGTATTTCCGTCTTGGTGCTCGAACCGGATCCGAACTCCAAAAGAACAGCGTTGCCGGGGATGGACGCAACGATCTCGTCGGCATGCTCGCGCAGGATTTCGATCTCTGTCCGGGTGGGATAATACTCGGGAAGGAGCGTGATTGCTTCGAACAGTTGGCTGCCGCGTTCGTCATAGAAAAAGCGGCAGGGCAGAGATTTGCGCACCTTCGACAGCCCGTCGACTACTGCAGCTTCGAAATCGAGCAGACCGTCACCATCGGCTTGCTCTGAAATGCGAATGGAACCGGTCGGATGTTTCAAGAGAGCTCCGCGGCGAGGCGAAGGCCGAGAAACTGCCAACGCTGGTGGGGATAAAAGAAGTTCCGGTACGTTGCGCGCGAATGGTTAGCTGGAGTCGCACACGAAGCGCCCCGGAGGACCTGCTGACTGACCATGAATTTGCCGTTGTATTCGCCAATTGCGCCCGCCGGTGGACGATAGTTCGGGTAAGGGAGATAGGCGCTTTGTGTCCACTCCCAGACATCGCCGAACATCTGGCGCGGCCGGCCCGGATCTTCGCTTTTGGGGGCAGGAAGCGGGCGAAGGGAACGTGTCGCGAGCGTATTACCCGCGACCGGCAACGGCTCCGCCGCGATCTCCCATTCGAACTCCGTCGGCAGTCGCTTACCGGCCCAACGCGCAAAAGCATCGGCTTCGAAGTATGAGACATGACACACGGGATCGGCCCGCTGAAGTGGCGTCAATCCTTCGAGAGACATCTGGTGCCAGCCAGAGCTATGTTCTTCCCAATAAAGGGGGCTTCGCCACTGCTCGCGATTGATGAGCGTCCAGCCGTCAGCAAGCCAGAGTGACGGCGTGCGATAACCGTCATCGGCCATAAAGTCCAACCACTCGCCATTCGTGACAAGCCGGTCCGCAAGACGGAATGGTCGAATAAGAACGTCATGACGGGGTTGCTCGTTATCCCACGAGAACCCTGCACCTTCGTGGCCTACCTTTCGGATGCCACCGCTGTAGCTAATCCAGTTCATCGGCTCAGCCACGTCCCGCGATGATCGCACCGAGGCGGCACGATATGCAGGGCGAAGTGGGTTAGCCGCAAAGAGCGAGAGAATATCTGTTTGAAGGAGCTCTTGATGCTGCTGTTCGTGATTGATTCCGATCTCTATAACTTCGGCTAGCCCATCGGGGATGGTTGGATTGGCGAGCAAGGTGGCAAGCTTATCGTCAACATGTGAACGGTACTTCATCACGTCATCGGCAGATGGCCGCGTGAGCAGCCCGCGCAGCCCGCGCGGCTGTCGCTGACCGACCGCTTCATAATACGAGTTGAAGCAGAAGTTGAAGGATTCATTGAACGGCTTGTAGTTGGACGTGAACTTTGCCAGCACAAACGTTTCAAAAAACCAAGTGACGTGCGCGAGATGCCATTTCGTCGGACTCGCATCCTCCATCGGCTGGACAGTCATGTCCTCTGCACTCAATGGCCGGGCGAGTTCAAGAGAAAGCCGCCGAGTCTCAAACAACCGATCTGCCAGCTTGGGGTTCGCACGTGTCTCTTCAACGGGACGTGTCGAACTGATTTTTGCAGTGGTGCCGCCCAACAGGTATTCTCCAAAAGGGAAAAGGCCAACCAGGGTTCAACGACAGAACGAGCGATTTGTTCCGGTTAAGCTTCACTTCATGTGCCCGCCAAGCGCAGCAATCGCATCAATACTCATCTCTGAATGCGACGATCGTGATGAGGCTTGCTCCATGAACTCACTGATACCTAAACATAGGAGCAGATGGCAATGCCACCAATGTCGAGACTTGGCTTACAATGTCGCGGTGAGCCGGGCGACAGCGAACTTGTCTTGGACTTTTGGCTAAGCAGAGTCATTAGCCGCAGGCTATCGAATCCATCCACGTCGTCTGTTTTCAATGCCTGCAGACGATGTGCTATCTCTACCGCTTCGGCACCTGCAGAGCACAAAAATGAGACAACTGACCAGCTCCGATCTAATCGCAGTTTTTTTACTGGGCTCGGCGATCGCCACTGGCAATCCAGCGTTGGCCCCTTATGGCATTTGGTCCATCCTGCTACCCCTGCTCTGCGCGACCGCCTTCGCTGGATATGTTGCATCCGGCGCCACCATTGAGGATCTTCGGAAGGCCGCATGCTGGACGGCAGCGGCGTACATCGCCTTCATCTTCCTCTGGTACGAACAGTACAAGCTGTTCGGTCACCCCGGCAGCGTCGCGCTTTTCACTACGCTGACGGACTGGGCCGGCTTTCCGGGATATGAAAAGGTGATGCGCCTGGGTGTCGGGATCTGCGAGATTATCGCCTCGGTCCTAGTCCTCATACCCGCAACACAGGCTCTCGGCGCAATCGGTGCGCTGATGCTCATGACGGGCGCCATGTTCTTCCACATCTTCACGCCACTGGGAGTGGACCCCTATGGCGACGGAGGCATCCTGTTCAAGGAAGCCTTTTCAGTATGGACATGTGCGTGGCTGGTGATCTGGTGGCGAAGAGACCAGATTGCATCGCTTCTGAGGCGGTTTGGAATTGCGCGTTCGGCAGAAGTGCCTGCGCGCTAGTCAAGGTCTCTACTCTGCCGCTTGAGACTGAGACGCGAGGGACGAAAGCTCCGCCCTCTTCATCGCCCAAGGCTTGGACTTGAACCACCCGACGGTGTAGGCCACAGCAATAAGGCCGCTGAACCCTGCGAGGTTCACGGCCGTCACCGTGGTGATGGAATACCCATTACGCGCCAGGAAAATGCCACCCATTAACGAGAAGACGATTCCTGCCATAAACACGGCAAGGGATTGCTGTCCCACTTTGCAGATTATCGAAACCGGGATACCGCGAAGATTGCGGCCCATCGGGCCGGCCGCAGCGAATGCCAGATATGCAAGAGCCAAAAAGTGAACGTAACGCAAGGGCCCGAAGTTGTTTTTATCGACCAGTGAATGAGGGATACGAAGGTGTTCCGGCAATCTTTCGATGCCCCAATAATGGGCGAACGGGATTGTCAGCAGCACGATCGCCAGTGCAAGGCGAATAAGCCGGCCATCAATCGGCGGAGCGGGGAACCACCCGCGCAGGAATGCGAATCCTGTAAAGAAAATCGCCTGCCATGCCAGCGGATTGAAGAACCACGTGCGTTCGCCCCATGGCTCCGCGGGGAAGTTGACGCCGCCGTACCAACCAATAAACCACAAAGCGGCGCTGAACACGAGGGGCGCAAAGCCGCCAAGAGCAGATAGCGCCATTACGATCGGGATCATTGCGAGAACGACGAGATACATCGGCAAAATATCGAATAGATTGGGTACATATGTGAGAGTGAACAGCCCCAGCAATGCCTGCTGGGTATCGCTGAAAAAACTGCCGATGCTCAGTGAGTTCACGAACTGCAAGCCGGATGCAAAATACGTGTCCGCCGCGACCATCATGGCGGCACATGTGAGAAACAACCCAATGTGGCACCAGTAGACCTGCCAACAGCGGTAGAGGACTCGTGCCGTGCCGTGAAGAAAGCCGGCGCGGTCGAATACACTCGCAAACGCAATTGCGGATGCCATACCCGAGCAAAACACGAAAATTTCGGTCGCATCAGAAAACCCGAAGCGAGCAGGTATCCAGTCGTTCCAAGGATTTCGGGGCACATGCGCAATGAAGATGATAAACATGCCGAGGCCGCGAAAAAAATCGAGGCGGACATCGCGCTGCTTGGCACGCTGGAACGTCGGGACTGTCCTAGATTCGTCCTGCATAGTCCTCGGCCTCAAGCTCGCAGACAATCACCGAGAATACCGGAGCCGAGAATGCAGTGCCCAGTGCGGCTCTCAAATCGGCCGTTGAGCTAACTCGGTAGCCTTCGCCTCCGCAGGCCCGCGCGACTTCCTCAAATTTGGTATTGCCCAGTCGGACACCGGCTCGCGGCAGCGATGCCTGACGCTGCTTCAATTCTATAAGTGCAAGGCTCTGATCCTGAAAAACCACGATGACGATCGGCAAGCCGCCGTCGCGCAGAGTGGACAGTTCGCCCAAGCCCATTTCAAGTCCACCATCTCCAACGACCGCGACGACCGGCGTTGTCCTGAGAGCGAGCTTAACGCCTGCGGCAAGTGGTACTGCGGCGCCCATGGTGCAGAACCCCGCCGACTGAAGCAGCGCGAGTGGACGGCCGACCCTCATTTTCTGACTGAGAAGGATCCGATGCGCGCCACTGTCGACAGTGACGATAGCGTCTCCTGGAAGCGCAGCCTCAAGCACATCGACAACAGCGTGCGGTCCCCACGTCTGCGGAGTCGCGAACGCGACTTGAAGATCGCTTTTCGCCTTCCCAGGTCGCCCACACGGCCAAACAGGCGACACGGGCGCGGCGCGCTCCGAAAGCCCCGATAAAATACTGGCTATGTCGCCTTCAATCCGCAGACTTGCCGAATGCATTGCGTGATCATAGGGCCCCGGTGAGATCTCTATGATCCGCGCCTCAGACGCGAACGGATCTATCCAACCCGTTCTCATTTCAATTGGGTCGTACCCGACGAGGAGCACGACATCCGCGGCTCTGCAGACTGGCAACAGAATACCGTCTGCGAGGGGTGACAATCCGGCAGCCCCTAACGCCAGCGAATGATGTTCTGGAAGCACACCTTTCGCCTTGTAGGTCGTGATGACGGGAATGCTGTAAGTCTCGGCCAGCTGTCGCACAGCGTCGGCGGCACCGGTACGGGCGGCATCAAAACCCGCGAGGATCAATGGGCGCTTCGATCGATTCAGTATTGCACTAATGTCTGACAAGTCTTCAGGCTGTGCAAAATTCGCCCTCACTCGTTTCGGCGGCATCCAAGTCCCATGCGGGTCGGCGGCAGCCTCGAGTGCCGTTCCAGGGCTTAACTCGATCAACACCGGCCCCATCGGATGCGCCAGCGCCAGTTCGATAGCCCGAGCGGTTATTGCGGCCGCCCCCGCCGCATTCACCTCAAAACACCCCTTTACGAAGGGCCGCAGCATGCCACTCTGATCGATAATTTGATGAGTGTAGCGGCCACGTACTGCATGATCGACGACGCCAGTCAGCACGATGAGCGGGACATGCTCTTGGCTCGCATCCGCGATCCCGTTGACCGCGTTGGCAAGCCCGGGACCAAGGGTGGTCACGAGGACACCAGGTCGGCCGGTCGCCGTCGCATACCCCGCCGCCATAATGGCTGCCCCTGACTCTTGCCGGGTCAGGAGGAATTCGACGCCGGCTTGGCTGAGTGCGTCGATAAGGGTGACGACCTCTCCACCTGGCATGCCGAACGCCTGCCGGGCTCCGTAATTCACCAAAGTGCCGGCCACTACGTCCGCAACGCGCATCTACAGCGCCAACTCCTTCGAACCCCCAATGGAGGTTCGCACTGCCGAGGCCTGGCCGCAATGCCGATCGATCATCCTGATAAACCGGTCGGAGCTGCGCAGAGACTGGCGGACCCGCGATAGGGCAACGACGTTCGCGATGTTTCCGCTCCTTGATGCCGTCAGCAGCAGCGTTCGCAGAAACACATCGCGTTGCGCATGGCTGCCGCCGATGCCCGGCAGCAAGGCAGCCATCCTCGTAATGTCTTCGGTTGATAATGCGGGTCCCACCATGCCGGTGATCACCGCGGCTAACGGCAATCCAATGCGCGCGGCGATATCCGACTGATCGTCCGACCCAAGCCTCGCCCGCTCTTGCAGTGCCTCAACAAGATCGGCCACTCCTGCCTTGTCACCACGAGCAACAAGCACGAGCAGGTAGTGCAGCGAACCAAAGACGTAGGTGGTGTCCGTGCGTCTCTTGTAGGCAATATCGTGAAGTTCGATCCAGCGCTTGCCCACGTCAACGCCCTCTTCTTCGAGGCGCCACAGCAGAGAGGCGGCATTCGCCATATCCCGGAAGTCGTCGGTCGGCGTCAATCGCACATCGTGATCATAGATTGACAGAACAGCAGGAATGTCGCCGCGCTCCAGGTGAAATAGAGCCAGGTGCCACCCGATATGAAACGCAAAATTATTGCAGTTCGACCAGTCTGAGCGTGAGGCCTCCAGCCAGTCGATGCCCTCATCGGTGCGGTTCGACATCTCCATGACGTGCGAGACGGCGTGCAGTCCCCAAGCGTCTGAGCGCTCTTGGCGATACGCATCCCGGCCGCAGATCTCTGCTTCCCTGAAGTAACCCATCTCTTCGAGTCCGAAGGCATGACACCCCAGAACAAAGCCAAACGCCGCATCCGCTGCGGTCCAGTTCGGTAGCACGCTCCGGGTAAGCGCTAGCATTTTCGCCGGCTGACCGCTCATGAATCGCAGCGAATGCGCGATTTTGAGCGCGACAAAATTAGTGGGGTGCTCTTCAAGGTGCGACTCGAGCAAGTCGGCAGCAGCTTTCAACTGACCCGCGGCCGCCACCGACAAAGCGCCCACGAGAGCTCGCTCAGATGCTGTTCCGCCACCTCGTTCCCGCAGAAGACGGGTGGCCGAAGCGCTCAGATTGGATCCCAAGATTGCCGTTTCCGAGCGGGCCAGGATGACATTAGCAAATCCGAGCAAGGCATGAGCCGAGATCAGGCCTTCGTCAAACTTCAGGGAAATCTGAAGTGGCTCGCCGGCAGGTCGGTGGGCACCAACGGCGGCGACGGCGTGTTCGAATGAACTCACGGCCAGCTGACTGGTCGTCGTATGGGCACCACCGTACCGATCCTGCATCATGCGAGCCATTTCACCTAATCAAGCGGTGGATACCGTCGGCGAGGAGTTCGCCGACACATTTGTGGGCAACGTCACTCATATGCAATCGATCTTTCGCCAGCAGTTCGTTCATGCCCCCGCGATGCTGCAGAGCCAGGTAACGCATCACCCGATAGCGGTGCAGCAAAGTCACGTTCTCCTGGTGCGCCACTTCATGCATAACCGAAACATAATCCGAGTAGTTTTTCACCGTGGCGGCACCGGCAAAGTCTTGCTGATCAATAAGGATGACTTTGATCGATCTCGCCTTCATGTCTGCAATCCCGCGTCGAAGATCACGGCGAAAATGGTCCAAGGGCAGTTGCCGCAACGCATCATTTGTACCGGTCTGCCAAATCACAACAGTCGGTTTGCGATCGAGAACGTCGTGCTTCAGTCGGCGCAGCATGTCGGCAGTAGTGTTCCCGCTGACACCGGCGTTGATGATGGGGATACGCAGGCCGTCCATCTGAGTTTCAAGAGCGCGGCTGAATTGCGCCACGTACCCATTTTGCGGGCCGGAGGCGCCTACACCGGCTGTGCTCGAAGAGCCGAATGCGACAATTCTAGGCTCTTTTTTGTGCTGGAGCGGTCCAAGGACGGAGTCGGCAATCGGTTCGCCCCATGCGACACTGTCTGGAACCGAGCATTCGGCTGGCTGGCGCGTTGCCGTAGGCACTTTCTCGGCTACGGCGGTCGCCAACTGTGACAGCACAATAAGTGCGAACAGAATTGCCGAACCGAAAACTTTGGTAACTTCGCGCATCCGAACGAATAACTTAGTTTGGGCCACCTGCGTCAACTAAGATCGAAGCATTGTAACGTTAGCCGGAGGCTATGATACAGCTGCTTTATGCGACGTCCTCCTCAGCGTCATCTTCCCGGTCAACAAGATTCCGTTTCGAAAGTGCCGGTCTGCCCATCCACTTGGCGCGCATGACCTCACGCACAAAGGCGCCAACGGCCGGCGAATGTGGCCTGCCCCGCACAGTCACCACATTGATTTGTCGCCAGAAGTCAGGTTCGACCAACGGCCGGACTGCGACATCGGGAAAACGCGCCGTCGATTCAGGGAGAAAACTGTAACCCATGCCGGCCGCGACCATGGCCAAGACCCAATCGTCACGCTCGCTCGTGTACACGGTTGGTCCTCCAACGCCCTTTTCCGCGAAGACTTTTTCGCCAAATTGAGCGAACTCGCAGTTCGTCCGCTCCAGATACGGCTCTCCGTCGAGTTCCGAGACTTTAACTTCGCTGCCGCGGCACAGAGCGTGGCCCTGTGGCAGAGCAATCACCATTTTTTCTTTATAGAGCGGCAACTTGTGAAATTTGTCTTCGGCAATCTCTTCCGGATGACCATAGATCGCGACTTCGAGTTCGCCCGCAAGAAGCGCTGTCTGCAGTTGTTCTGCGGTCCGGTCGAGAATCTGCAAGGACACCTTCGGATTACGTTTTCTGAAGTTGTCGATGAGCTTCACGAATTGCGACGGGGCGATCGTGCACATGATCCCAAGTTTCAGCGAAGTACGCCCGACATCCAGCAAGGACTTCGCGCGCCGCTTCGCCTCCTCAGCCTCGGTGTGGATCTGCTGTAGATGCGGATGAGCCAACCGACCCAGTTCCGTCAATTGAATATTGCCTCTCTCGCGTGTAAAGAGCGCGCCGCCAAATTCCTGTTCGAGCAGTCCGATGGCCCGCAGCAGGGACGGTGCGCTGACACCGCATGCGGTGGCGGCCTTGGTGAAGTTCTTAATTTTCGCTGCGGCAAGAAAATACCGCACCTGGTGCATTTCCATAGAGCAATCAAAGCCTTCTCACATTTGCTTGCGCGTTCGGCTGTGACGAACTGAATGAAATGACACAAGAACAAGTCATGTGACCAGAGCCACGCATTCCGACAGAGCCAGAAGCTTATACGGCAGACGGGCGCAAAAGTTTGCTGTCCCGCCAATCTGGCCCGATTGGCACCGCGACCAAACGGCGGTACTGAACTCGCAATGAATAATTCGCCGGCGGACTAATCGGTGAGGCTCCAAGCATTTCACTCGCCACGAACGGGCACCGAATATGACCCGAGCCAGAAGCGCAGGACCAGAGACTTTGATTCTAAAGCCGCATCGGATAACCGGACAAAAAGGTCATCGAAAAAACCAAGCCGTTTGGAGCGTATCTAGGACTTGCGCACGTTCGGTCCGCTGCGCGTGCGTTCGTCGACTATCAAGGCCTTGCTCCGCGCGCGGGATGTCTTTGGCCGCTTGGTGAGCTTCAGGCCCGGTAGAGCTCCGCCTTTCCGGCTGCGCGCCATGTCGGCCAACGTGTGTTGGTTTAGAACTGCCACAAACGCGTCGAGCGCGCTATCGAACAAGCCTGTGAGATTTGCGCCCGCATCGGGGCGCTCATCTTCAAGAGCCATGTTCTCCATGGCTAGAACCACGTCGCCAATTCTTATGTCTTCTGGCCTTCTTGCAAGAGTCATCCCACCATGCGGACCGCGCATGGCTTTGATGAACCCGCCGCGGGAAAGGAGATAAATGATCTTGGACGTATTCTGCTCCGTCAGATTGAGCTCCTTGGCAATTGTTGCTCCTTTGACGAGCTCGTCACCCGCGTGCGCAGCCGCAATCAGTATTTGCAGGGCGTTGTGAGTGGTTCTTCTGATCCGCATGATCGACCAATGCAATGTTAGAATGGTTCCACGGTAGCATGCTGAAACGACCTCCGCGAGCTAAACGCTGGACCGGCTGCTGGGGCATGGGAAAGCCCGCAGGCGTCCAACGCTGCGCTGTCGGGCAGCAGTTGAGAGAGAATGCCCCTTTCCGAACCATCGCTTCCGATCTATGTATGATGAGATATGGCTACCAGTTCCCAACGCCTCCTCGTCGCCATCGACGACACTGACAACCATGAAAGCCGGGGCACGGGTCATCGCGCTCGGGGCATTGGCCGCATGTTGGCCGATGACGGTCTGGCAGCTGTGCATGGTATCAGCCGGCACCAACTCTATGTGCATCCCGAGATCCCATACACCTCTCACAACAGTTCGCTGTGCCTCGACCTCGATTGGCTGGGCGGCGATCTTATGGACCTGTCCCAAATCATTTACGCCTTCCTTGAAGAACACTCCGCACCGGGGTCTGACGCCGCCTATGCGATCGCGCGGTTCGATGACGTCGGAGAGACTGTCATGGAGTTCGGATGGCGCGCGAAGGACACTGTACTGACGCAGGCGGATGCTCGGGCACTGGCGGAGCGCGAAGGCATTATTCTGCGTGGCGTCACGGGGACCGAGGGCGGTGTCATCGGTTCACTGGCGGGCGTGGGGCTTCGCCGGACCGGCCGCGACGGGCGTTTCGTCTGGGTCGAGGGCGTGCGGGAACTCAACGGAGTGGTCTCGATCGAGACCCTGCTCGCCGAAACCGGAATTCATGTTGTGCGTTCGCCGTCTGGCGAGAAACCAAACCCTGGTGCGCGGATCGCTGTCGATCCCTGGCCGCGCCCGGTTCTCATCGATCATCAAGCCGTCCTGCTCATCGAGAAAGCGGAAGAAACCAATGGCAAGTGTGACTGGCAGCTCGTCCCGCGCGAACTCACCAAGCAATATTGAGCTCGTCGGCCCGCTGACGGCGGGTCGCCTGGCATTTCTCGTCGCAATTGGCGTCGCGATCGCGCTGCTACACGAGACGATCCGCTATCCGCTGCGCATCCCGGGTCAACACGGACTGGAAGGCATGGCCTTGCTGGCGCTCGCCCGTTACTCGACCACGTATAAGTGGGGAGCCACGATCGCCGCACTGTCGTCTGCGGGAACCGCCGCGGCGATGGGTGCAGGAAGTGAATGGACCGCGCCATTTCTTTATCTGGCGCCGGGTATCGCGCTCGATCTCGGCGTTATGCTGTTTGCGGGATGGCGAACGCAATTCATCGTGCTGCCGCTCGTCACTGCGTTTGCGTTCGCAACGAAGCCCCTGATCCGCCTGGGGCTGATGGAAGTCTTCGGAATGCAATTCGGCTCGTTCCGCGCCGGCGTTCTGTACCCGATCTCGACGCACATCGCTTTCGGCTTCATGGGCGCTTTGATGACCGCCATAGCATGGCGCATGGCGCAAAAGCGGTTCGGCCCACCTGAACGCAGTACCTGAGTTCACTCGTCGAGACCTTCCGTCGGATTATGCCGCGCGGCCGGCCACCACAACTGCTGCTCCACGCCCGACGAGCGATAGCTCGCGATCCGCGCCTGCGCCCGAGAACTCAATAAGTAATCGACGAACTTCACGGCGCGCTCCGCCTGAGCGCCCGGGACTTTGGTCGGCTGCACCACGATTGCTGCCATGATGCGCTGGAACAGCGGATCGCCGGTGACGAGCAAGTCAAGGGTGGACGCGTGTTTCTCCTTGAAGCGCAGAAACGGTATTGCACCCCAAATCGTGTAGGCGCCTTTTTCCTCCGCGAACTTCATCGCCTGCCCCTTCGCCACGCCTGGATCGAGAACCCAATCTCCCTTGTCCGGCGAACCGGCCTGAAGCCAGAGAATGTCGGTGAGATAGGTAATCCCGGGCAAGGCGTTGACAGCGAACGGCGTCTTTGCAGCGGCCAACTTTCTAATCGCTTCCGCGCCACTCGACAGTCCACGGATACCAGCCGGGTCGGATTTCGGCCCGATGATCGCCAGTTGATTAGAGAACACCATGCGCGGCCAGGCGCCATAGCCGTCAAGCACAAAGCGCTCGACGTCCGCCCTGCCATAATGTGCGATCACGAGATCAGCCTCTCCCTCGCGCGCCTTCTCGAACACATCGCTGCCGCCATAGACGGACACATCACCGCCGCCGGAAGCCTTGTAGTCGGCGACGAGATCGTCGATGAGCCCGGAGATTTTCGGCGTGTTGACGATCGCGAGCCGCAGCGCCCCGTCCGCATATGCCGGCGACAGCCCTGGTAACGAAACGAGCAGCGAGAAGACGAAGCCAAGAACACGTAAGCGCATGGAGGTCCTTGTCGAAAGCGTGAGATCGACAAGACCCTCGCACGCCATAGCGGCCGAACTCAACCCGGTCCGAGCTTTGCACGCAAGCCAATGAAGAACACGCGGCCGGCTTCCGGAAAGCCGAAGGACGACTCGTAGTTCTCGTCCAGCACGTTCTCGACGCGGCCATAAAGCTGGTAGGCCCCGCCAACGTCCTGAGTCACACCGAGGTTGAAGAGATGATAATCGGCCAGTTCAAGTGTATCGATCTGGTTGCGGGCGACCGCGAAACTGCCGGCGACATACTGGTAATCAGCCAGCAACGTGGCTCCGCCACCAAGTGCATAACTCATCGCCGCCATGACCTTATGTTCGGGTTCATTATCCATTGTGGACGTACCCCCAACCACCGACGGCTGCTCGTTGGACGCATCCAAGTACGTGTAGCCCACTTGAGCGTTGAAGCCAGCGAAAGGACTGAACGCGAGGTTCGTCTCCACACCTTGGAAGCGCAGCTGTTCAAAGTTGCAGAACGGGTTCTCGCTCACATCAATGCCATTACAGCCGATATTGGCACGGCGGATGAAGTTCTCTGCGTCGATGCGGTAGACCGAAACGCTGAACAGGCCATTGATGAACGGCAGCCGCTGGTCGAGACCCACCTCATAGTTCTGTGTAACTTCAGTCTCGAGGTTCTCATTACCACCATCCGCGTCATAGAGATTGCGCAGCGTCGGGAAGCGAATCTTGCGCGCGACGTTGCCACGCAAAACGGTGTCTTCGGTGAAGGCATACCGCAGACCAGCGAGATAGGTGTAGTCCCCGTCGTTTGTGGCTTCGCGATGCTGCTCGGCCCACCCCGCGCCGACAACGGCGGACAGCCGGCTTGTAAGCTTTACTTCGTACTCGGCGGCAGCGGAGAAGATGTCGAGGTCTTCGTCGCGGCCTATAATGCTACGAACGTTGTTACAGTTGCGCCGAGCTACACCACCAGAGACTTGTGTCGCGGAGCCGCCTGTCGCAAGTGTTCCTCCAAGATTATTACATTGTTGAAGTAACCGCGCCTGGCACGAGTCCGTATTCGGCGCTGGCCCTACCGCATTGGTACATTGGGTAGCGTTTGTGCTCGCTGTCTGAACCTGAACGGCAGAGCGCGAGAACCCCTCAGCTTCCCAGCTCTCCCGGTGCGCATCAAGCGCTACGGTCACCAGATTATTCTCATCAGGCCGGAAGGCGATTTGCCCACCCCCGCCGTAAATTGCTGTCGAAGCATCTTCGCTAAACGAACCATTGAGCAGCTGCGAATTGTAGTTGGCGTTGTCATAGCGGTTCATCAGATCGTCATTGGCGTTGTAGTAGGCCATCGGTCGAACCGTCAGACCGCCGCCGAGATCAATCAATCCCGATGTTTGCAGACTCAACGCACTGTAATCGTCGACACGCTCGAAGCGCAGACCAGATGCGAAGTCTGAGCACTGCGTAAAGAGGCAGACGGTCCCACCTCCACCTCCACCTCCACCTCCACCTCCACCTCCACCTCCACCGCCACCGCCACCTCCACCTCCACCTCCACTGGCGCTGGAAAACGGCGCGATGGTTGTCGGCGGCTTGCCGTACTCGCCCTCACGATAGTTGATCGAGAAGCCCCACTGGATGTCCTCGTTCACCTTGATCTGCGTGTTGCCATAGATGGCGCGGTCCTCGCGGTCGGAGTTCACACGCGCATCGTTCGGCTGCAACGTCGTGAACGCAAAATCGTCCGACAGATGAAACTGATCCTGCTCGTAGATCGACGCGCTGATGAAGGTCGAAACGGCATCGCCACCGTAACTCGCGGTGACGCGTGCATCCTTCTGCTGACCGAAGCCCACCATGGTGTCGCCCGTCGCACGCAGACCGGGACCCGCGGCCTTGGTGATGATATCGATCACCGCCGCATTACCGCCGGGCCCATAGAGCAGGGACGAGCCGCCGCGCGTGACTTTGATCCGCGCAATGTTTTCAACCGGAATAGCGCGAGGATCGAACTGCCCGTCGAAGGTGCCATTCTGCGGCACGCCATCCACGAGAATAGTGATGTTGCGGGTGCGCATGCCACGGATATCAATGCGCGGCACGCCATCACCGCCATTGCGGACATGAACGCCTGGCATCAACCGGATGGCTTCATCCAGCGTTCGCGCGCCGACGCGCTCGATCTGTTCGGCTGTCACTTCATCGACGGTCCCGACCTGCTCGACAATGCGGCCTGAAGTGAAGCCGGCACTGGAGACAGCCGGGGCATTGCCGACTACAGCATCTCCGCCGTCCGAAAAACTGGCCGCCGGAGCTTCACCGGCAGTCGATCCAGCCGCATCGGCAGCGATGGGCTCCGGCTCTTCGCTGGCCGAACTTTGACCGCTCGCTGGCTCCGAAGCTCCCGCTGACGGTTGCGGCTTCGGCTTCTTCTTTGAAGCTGCCTGTTTCGGAGTGTCGACGATAACCTCCGGGAGTTCGTAGGCCTCCGTTGCTGAAGGCTCGGGGGCTTGCTGCGCGGCCGCTGCGGTCGTCAGGCAGCCAGCCGCAAATGACGCCATAGCGATCTTCGCAATCCGAACCCGCACGTCCTGCACTCCCACAGTTTTCAAGCATCTGATGCCAAAGCTATATCCATTTCAACTAGGCTGTGCCGTATACAGAGACTGTGAGGATGTCTTGTTGCTCAAAGGCAACGCACTCTATGTCCGGCTGTCGTCCAAACGACGAGTTGAGCACCGCAAGTCACTTGCGTTTGCCAGAAAGTGACGCGAGCGTGCGTTGGGTGAGGCAGTTGTGCCTTATCGCACCGCCCCTGCGGTGGCACCGCACTCGGCCATCCGCAGGTAACGGTGAACTACTGTTCCGATCGAGGTAGAGAAACCAATCGCTTAAGTTGACCAGCGTCCACGATGTCGATGGCCCCTCGCGAGGTTGAAATTGCGCCGCGGCGCTGGAAATCGTTCAACTGCCGGCTTATCACTTCGCGCGCTGTGCCCAACTCTGCTGCAAGTTGTTGGTGGGTGATATCGACATGTCCGCGGGCACCCCCGAGCTCGAGCAGTCGCTGGGCGAGCCGAATCTCAATTCTGGAAAACGCGACATCCTCAATCACCCGCAGCAGGTTCGTAATGCGCACGCTGAACGCGGTGAACACAAAACGGCGGAAGGCTTCAGACCGAGCAATCAGGTCGTCGAACGTTCGGCGAGGAATCGCGACGGCACGGACGTTTGTTTCTGCGATACCCTCAGCATGGTACTCCTCATAGCCCATGAGGCAGGCCGTTGTCAGAGCGCAACTTTCTCCAGCCGATACCCGGTAAAGCACGATTTCTCGGCCCGAATCTGAGATCTGTTGGACCCGCACCACCCCTTCGAGCAACAGGAGATAAGCTTCCGGTACTTTACCGGCTCCGAAAATTTGTGTTCCTGCTGGAAGGCTGACGACTTCGGCCGTGTCCGTAAGTGACTTGAGAAGCTCAGGGCTGAGCGTCTGCAGTCCGGGAAAGGCGGCGATCCAGTTGTTTGTTTTCATTTGCGTCCAAGTCGTCTCTGGCAGTGACATGACAACAGTCACTCCGTGTGCGCAAGCGCAGACTTTGGACCTTTGTCGGAACGCATGAACGCGGCGTGGAACACACGTCTATGTTTTTTTCTGAACGGCGAGGACGCCACCGGACAACGTCTTGGCCGAAAAGCCGTTCTGCAAGAGGATTCGCGTGGCGAGGTATGCTCGCTGGCCCGATCGGCAGATGACAGCGATCTCGCGATCCTGCGGCAGCTCGGACAAGCGCGCACGGAGTTGCTTCAGAGGGATGTGAGTTGCGTTGGACACGGCGTATGCTTCAATCTCTGCGGATTCGCGAACGTCGAGAAGCAGGCTTCCATGATCTGTGCTCCAATGCGCGATGGGCATGTCGTTGCGCAGCACATTGGCAGCGATCATGCCAGCAAAATTGGCGGCATCCTTCGCGCTCCCGTATTGCGGCGCGTAGCACAGTTCAGCTTCCTCGAGATCATAAACCGTGCCGCCCTTTTGGATAAGGGTGGCAATCACATCAATGCGCCGGTCAACGCCCTCCTCACCGTAGGCCTGAGCTCCAAGGATCCGACCGTCGGACTTCGCAAAGATAAGCTTCATCGAAATGGTTTTGGCGCCAGGATAATAGCGGGCGTGATGATTGGGGTAGAGGTAAATCTTCTCGAAGTCTTCTCGGCCGAGGCGACGTAGCGTCTTTTCGCTGGCACCGGTCCAGGCGACCGTCGTCCCGAAGAGGCCAATAATGGCGGTGCCTTGCACACCACGGAAGCGAGACGGGCGGCCTTTGATCGCGTCAGCCGCGATCCGCCCCTGGCGATTGGCAGGACCGGCGAGCGCCAACAGTGTATCGGCGCCAGTGACCATGTCATGAACTTCGACTGCGTCCCCGACGGCGTAGATATCGTGATCGCTCGTGCGCATTTGCTCATCGACCCTGATGCCGCCGCGCTCGCCCAGTTTGAGGCCGGCGGACTTTGCCAACTCCGTGTCGGGGCGAACACCCAACGCGAGGATCACGATATTGGCCGTATAGGTTGTGCCAGCTTTCGTTAGCACATCAATCTCGCCGGAGGCCTGATGGACAAAGCCGCTCACAGCCTCCCCAAGCGCCAACGCGACGCCGTGACGACGCAGAACGTCCTCCACTACGCGGGACTGTTCGACATCGAGCGGCGCCAGGACTTGATCTGCGAGTTCCAGCAGCGTGACGTCAAAGCCTCGATGAACCAGGTTTTCAACCATCTCCAGGCCAATAAACCCTCCGCCAATGACGACGGCACGCTTGCCTTTCGGATTTGAGGTCATCCAGGCGCGGATCGCACGAGCGTCGGGTACAGTGCGAACATGGAAGATACTCGGATGATCGATACCTGGTATCGGCGGCTTGATGGAGACCGCACCGGGAGAAAGCACGAGTTTATCGTAGCTCTCCAACTTAGTCGTTCCAGTCGTGACGTCCCGCAAGCATACCGTCTTTGCTTTCGCGTCGATGGCGACTGCCTCAGTGTTCGTTCGCACCTCAATCGCGAACTGGTCACGGAAAAGCTGCGGGCTGGCAATCAGCAAGCTCGCTTCGTCAGCAATGATACCACCGACATGATACGGTAGGCCGCAATTCGCGTAAGACACATATGGCCCGCGCTCGACCATGACGATCTCCGCGTTCTCATCGAGCCGGCGTAGCCGGGCCGCGCAGGAGGCTCCACCTGCGACGCCGCCAATGATCACGACTTTCATCCCAGCAATCCCACTTGTTCATCCTCGGATTTGCTTATGCGATGAAATCGATACCATTTCAGGAACTAACGTCACAGAGTTCGGCCGACCTCGCGGGGCAAGGCCTTAACGTCAGCCGGAGCTGGAATCGGCGTCCCGTCAATCCCGCTCGCGGCAGGTGAGCCAAGGGGAGGCCTGTCCTGCCCATATCCCGCTCCGCCCGTAGCTGGAGGTACATTCATGCGAAAATCTGCCGAGCATCAGCTGGCCTGAAAAAGAATGTTGATCCACTCATTTCCACTACCGCGCAGAACAGCAATCCAAAACACCGATGCGACGGCAGCTCCGATGAGAAACCAAGTCAGGCGATGGCGCATGGTGTAAATGTCTCCGACAGCCGACGCAAGGTGTCCGGCCTGTCCTAGTCAGAGCCGAATTGGTAAATCCGCCTTCGCAATTGCCGTCTGCGCTTGTCTCCAAATCGGCAATCTCCGGGATAGCGCAACGGACAAAATACTGGACACTGGCGCCGACTTGCGAGCCGGCTTGCCGAGTGGCAATCTCAGTGCTGGCAAAAGGGGGGGCGATGTCTTTTTCACTCGATCGACGAAGGTTTCTGGTGGGCTCGGCGGCCTCCATCCTCTTTTCTCGTGGCGCCTCGGCTGCGCAATCGGATTGGTACATCGGGAAAATACCAGACCGCCCGTTTGATATAATGTTGGTCGATAAAAAGCGGATCCCACAGCGGTTTCATCGCCAGTCGGTGTCCTACTCCGGCCCCGAAGCCATCGGTACGATCCTCATCAATAAGCAAGAGCGGATGCTCTATTATGTGGATCGTCCCGGCAGCGCGATCCGGTTCGGAATTGCGGTGGGCCGGGATGGCCGGCGGTGGAGTGGTGAAGCCATTATAGCGCGACGGGCCAAGTGGCCAGGGTGGACACCGACAGCGAACATGCGGCGACGTGATCCGTCGCTGCCATCTCACGTTCCTGGCGGGCCGCGCAACCCACTGGGTGCGCGCGCCCTCTACCTCTATCGGGATGGTCGCGATACGCTCTATCGGATTCATGGAACACACGAGCCATGGAGTATCGGACAGTTTGCATCTTCTGGCTGTATTCGCATGTTGAATGAACATGTTTTCGAGCTGTTCGGAACAGTGCGAGACGGAGCGCGTGTCATTGTTCTGTAATGGTAGTAGGCATCCATATTTCATCGCCGAGTGCAGGCAGCACATCGAAACATGAGAACTCAAATGATAAAGTCTGTCGCCTGGCAGCCAGCACTTGCCTTCGTTGCAATCTGTTCAAGTACCGCCGCATTCGCTTCACAAGCAGACTGGCGTGCCATCGGTCACGAACCCTCCTGGTCACTAGCCAGGTCAGCCGGAACAATGACTCTTGTAACGGACTTTGGAGCAAAACGGGTAGAATTTGCAGCGCCACCTGCGACGAAAGTCGACGACCGCACGGTTCGATACGTCACCTCGATCGGTGCCGATCCGTTGGAGGTCAATATCAAGGACGACGTGTGCGTTGATACCATGACCGGAATGCCGCGACCTGAGCAGGTGACGGTCACGTTCGGTGCGAGGCGGCTTACCGGCTGCGGCGGCGATCCCGCCAGTCTTCTTCAGGGGCCGAATTGGACTGTCGTCAGTCTTGCCGGAGAACCTGTTTTACCGGAGCCGCGCATCACCATGGCATTCGGAGAAAACGGCGCATTGAGTGGACTTGGCTCCTGCAACCGTTTCAATGCGGAATACAAAATAACGGGTGAAGGGATGTCGATCGGTAAGGGCATGTCGTCCATGATGGCATGCGAAGAACCCATCATGAAGCAGGAGCAGCTCTTTCTGGAACTACTGGAGCGGGTTTCGCGGTTCTCAATAGCGACTGACGGCACATTGACCCTACACACCGATCAAGAGCGCACGATATCCGCCAGAAGACCATAGCTGAATCAATCTCCAAAACCCGGTGGTGCCTTGCGCCACTGATATCCTGCGCGTGCCAACTCGAACCCGTAGTCAAAAAGCTTATTCATGTAAGCGCGATCGAACGGACCTTGGTAAGGTTCAGTGAAGTCATCGTCGATGTAGGCCAAATTGTAGTCTACACCATCGCGCTTTGTCGTGAGATAAATGCGGAATGTGTCGTTGGTGCCGTTGGCAGCAATCATCGCTGAAGCGGCTTCTGTGGCAACCGATAGCGTCTGTCGCTGGACGACAGACTCTTCTCTAAACAGTCTTCCGTTTCGAATAATGTAGGCAACGCGTTTGCGTATCACGCGATCCTGACCTGCTGCGCGATTAAGATTGAACGTCGGAGGATAGAGGAACGCTTGGGCCGTCGTTCCTCCATCGACATGCATCTCCTGATAACTCGTCCCTGCGTGACTCACGTCCAGCATCACGGGGGGAAAGACCCCCGGGATTGCAGCCGACGCCATGAGGATATCAACGATCAACTCGCGCGTTTCAGGTGCTCCACTCGCCGCGATGGCTCCTATGTCCCAGATGACCGGGCGCCCCTGATCAAGGTTGGTGGTCATGATCAAAAGAAGTCTGCCCTTAGCGTACTCTTCCGAGATACGCGAAATCATCTGCCGGTCCATGAAACGTGAGATCATTCCCCGCAAAGGCGCGCTGTCGGTCAAGGCATCTGCACTGACTGCAGCAACCAGAGCCTTGCGTGGTTCGAAAACATCCGAAGCCTCGATCGTCGTATAGACTTGTGCCAATGCGTGATCGTAGTCCGGCCCCAAGAACACAAATGGAGCCGATAAAGCTCCTGTACTGACGCCGGTGACCAGTTTGAACTTGGGTCTATCGCCTCTCTTACTCCAACCACATAACAAGCCGGCTCCGAAGGCACCGCTATCACCGCCGCCCGAAATGGCTAGAAAACTTACCGGAAGGCTCGACAATTTTCCTGCGTTCGCCCGAATTTCCTTTTGAATTGAAGCCTTGCCCAATGCCTCCAGCTTCTTACCATCGGTGTCAGGATAGTAGCGGGCATTCGAAATACCGAATGGGCTCGTTTCCGATGCCAAAGCGAGCGGCAAGGCTGGCAACCGCGGTGGTGAGGCACAACCCGCAAGAGCTACCAACAAAACAGCCGTCAATATTCTAAAGCCCAACAACCGCTGCCCGCCCCCGCGTCAGGTACGTAATTGCGCTTGTATGACACGCGCTATTTGCGCGATCCGCAATTGCTTCTCCTCGACTAAGTGGCCTGCGACGGGACTACTTGGCAAGTGCAAGGCAGCATTCACAAAATGAAACGCAGTCATTCATTTCCGCTATCAGGCCGGCGAACTTTGTTGTTGGCACAGCCGGATCATTGGAGCTAAGCATAACGCGACCGTCAAACCGGAGTGGCGGCGCAAAAATTAAACGTTGAGTGGGTGGGCGTGACGAATGTTGACTAGAAACAGAATTATTGCGCTGGTTTGCGGTTTCTATCTTCTTTTTCCCCTTACAGACAATGTGTTAGCCCAAGATGCGCGGCTTGTGGCAGGCACTCTGACGTGCCGGGGTAATGGCAGCGTGGGCCTCATACTCGGATCAAGCCAACGCATGTCATGCGAATTTCAGAGGGTCCGCGGCGGCGCAGCGGTCCCCTATACTGCGCGGATCACGCGAATTGGCCTCGACCTCGGCGTCAAGGGCCGGAACACGATGGTTTGGACCGTCCTTTCGTCAACCGACAATCCAGATACGGGTGCATTGGCAGGACGGTATGCGGGGGTCGCAGCCAATGCAGCCGTAGGTGTTGGCGTGGGCGCTAATGCACTCATTGGCGGCTCAAACAATTCGATCGTTCTTCAGCCGCTGAGCGTTCAAGTCCAGACAGGTGTGAACGTTGCTGTCGGGGTCAAGGGCCTCACGCTTAGCCGTTGACACTCGAGACAAGCTCCAAACAGCTATTGAAATGGGTAGGTGGAAAATGAAGATCCAATCGAAGCCAGCAACGGTTCGAACGGTAATGGCCTCTGCTCTTGCCGCAACGATTGCGTTCGCGCTCCTTGCCTCGACGGCGGAAGCAAACCGCGCGCGAAGGGCGGTCGTAGGAGGCACCATCGGTGCTGGCGTCGGAGCGTTGGTCGACGGCGGCAGCGGGGCCCGAACGGGAGCAGCGGCAGGTGCCCTTATTGGCGCTGTTTCGCGCTGAAAGCGGCCCCGCCTTGTGATCACGTAGTCAGACATAAATAAAGCATTCGAGGCTGCCTCATGAATCGTTCTTTGTCCTCCTCTCTCGCTCTCGCGCTCATATCAGTTTGTTTTTCCGCTTCAGTTCGCGCGGATGCCGAAGCTGAGAAATACATCGATGACGCCTTGCCGCTGATGTACCACACGTGCCAGAGCGTTGTAGACGAGAGCAACGGTGACAGTGCCTACGTCGATAAGGTTGTGCGCGCGATGGTGGCTGTGTCTCTCTATAATCGCGAGATAGATATCTCGAAGTACGCGAGTTCGGATGCCGACAAAGCCAAGCTGCGAGACAAGTTCATCGCGGAACTGGCTGATGGCTGCAAGGATGATAAGAACGCGCTGCTAGCGGGCGTTATCGACGAAGCTGTCGCAGATACATTGTCCGCAAAGTGACGCGTACTCCCATTTGCACGCGCTTTATCCTGCTGGGTTCCGGCTCGAACGAGCTGCCACACCAAAGGCGATTGAATGAACGAACGCTGTTGGAATTTGCATGTGCGGTCGTGTCTGCACGTTGTTGCAGCAGCCTTGATGGCAACCACTGCATCAACTGCCGAGGCCCGGAACGTCAAGGAGTTGGCGCAAGGTGCGCTGATCGGGGCTGGCATAGCCGTTCTTGTTGATGGCCCAGGACGAGGCGTACTCACGGGCGCAACGGCGGGAATGCTGGTCGCTGCTATAAGTCGCCGAGGAAGATCGGATTGACGACGCGCCCGGGGCAAATGATGCCCACAGCGGGCCGTGTTGAACTTCTGCAACGGATCTCACGCACACACCCAGCCAATCTTGCGAACCTAAACTCGGTCGCGAAGGCATTCTTTCTGCGACGGGAAAGGTCGGCGTCGTGATGACTTTGAATGTTGGATCCTGCCATTCCTGATAGCGTTGTTTATCGTGCCAGTCACGCTGCTGCCGATCATTAATCTGCTCAGCACCGCTCCACCTTGCCACCGCGAAGTACCTTTTCGGTGGCTGAGTGCGCGAGGTGTCGAAATTTTGACAGTGCAATCACAATTACGCACGAAACGCTCTTTTTTCCCTCGGCAGTCCGACTGCTGGAAATAATTGAAATTCGATAAAAAACGTAGTTAGGCTGATTTTGCCGCGGAAATTATTCACTCGCGGTCAATGCCGCATAAAAACTTGAGCATCGTTCAAAAACATTGGGAGGATTGCAATGAAGCGTCTACTTTCAGCTGCTGCCGCAGGACTTCTCGTAGCTGCTGCGATCGCGCCAGCATATGGCGACGACCGGACTCCGATCGCTCCGCCAAAGACGATGGGGGATGAGGGCAAACTTCCCGCAACCGGGGCAGTCAGTGGAGCCACACCTGATATGGGCGCCACGGATCCTGTTGACGTTGGTACGACCAAGAGGATGGGAGACGAAGGCAAGCTCCCAGCCACAAAGGGAATGAGCGGAGCAACTCCCCAGATGAATGCTCCAGCGGCCACGCCGCCAGCCGAATAGCAAGCCGCGGCGCGGGCATCACAACTGCTCCTCGCTGAGCCCCTCCCCAAACTCTGTTTGGGGAGGGGTAATTCTGTGCGGGCAGATTAAGGCAAGCGCATGCTTTCGACAGTGTTGAACTGAAGCAAGACGAGACATGGCGTCGCTCGATTGAACAATACAAAAAGAGCGAGAGCGCACGTGAGAGACCAGATCAAGAGCTAACGGTGTGAGTCCTCACTGCGAGGTCTTCGGATGATCTGAGCGGTTTCAATAATCACTACTCCTTGTTGTCCTGCTTGCAGCACTCCCCTTCGATGTCCTTAAAACGCTTTCCCCGGTGATACCCGCCGCTGGTCACGATCCGCGACCAGTAGGGCCGTTGCTGACGCGCGGGATTGTATGATAGCCTGATAAAGATCTATTTTTTTATTCTAGCTCAAGTGCATAGGGGGGTGCCGTGTATTTGTTTGGCGTAAGAAGAAGCGCGACCACTGGTACGGCCGCCAGTCGACAGTTCTGGAGAATTGGTGCTCTATTTGCGATAGCGGGATTTGGGTTTCTCACTGCTGCATGTGATCGCAAGGACGAGCAGGCCGAAAATCCCGTTCGGCCGGTCCGCGTCATCACGGTTGCAGAGCAGCAAGGCGGTGAAACCGTCTCTCTATCGGGCGTTGTCGAGGCAAAAACGGAAGTCGACTTGGCATTCCGCATTGGAGGTCGAATGGTCAATCGCTTCGTCAATGTCGGCGACAGGGTCGAAGCGGGAAAACTTATCGCACAGCTCGATTCACAGGATGAAGAAAACGCCGTTCGAGCAGCAGCAGCCAACCTGTCAGCTGCCGAGGGAAAGTTTATCGAGGCAGAACAGAATTATGATCGGCAACGGCAGCTATTGAGCCGCGGACACACCACCCGTCAGCGCTATGACGCCGCTGTCCAGACATTGAATACCTTGCGCGGACAGGCCGACGTTGCCAGGGCACAACTCGCCACCGCGAAAACCCGTCTCAACGATACGAACCTATATGCCGATGCGTCCGGTGAGGTCACCCTGCGCGGGGTCAACAGCGGAGAAGTCGTTCAAGCGGGGCAAATGATAGTGAGAATTGCCCGCAAGGACGGTCGCGACGCCGTGTTTGATGCGCCTCCCAGTCTGATGGCGCGCGTAGCCAGCGATGCCGATATCAGTGTGGCACTGTCCATTGACCCAACCGTTGTGGCATCTGGTCGTGTGCGAGAGGTCTCGCCGCAAGCTGATCCTCAGACGGGGACGTTCAGAGTCCGAGTCGGTCTGACAGATCCGCCCTCCGAGATGCGATTGGGATCATCGATCGTAGGTCGAGCGACGCTTGAGGAACAAGCGGGCGTGGCAATTCCCGCTAGCGCGCTGTCACGAGCAAACGGAATGCCGTCTGTATGGGTCGTGGACACCGCCTCCGAGACGGTCTCGTCAAAGCCTGTTGAGGTGGCAGCCTTCAGGGCAAGCGAGGTCATCGTTTCAGGAGGTATTGCGCCAGGAGACGTCGTGGTCACGGCTGGCATTCAAAGCTTGCGACCCGGCCAGCGTGTCCGGCTTCTCGGGCAGCCCTCATGATAGGTCCGAACCTTTCAGCATGGGCCACGTCTCGGCGATCATTGATCATATATTTCATGCTGGTCTCGCTGATCGGCGGCATCGCCAGCTTTATCAAACTCGGACGTGCGGAAGATCCCGTTTTTACGATCCGCACGATGCTCGTTCGGGCGATTTGGCCCGGTGCAACTCTACCGGACATGCTTGATCAGGTTACCGAGCGCATTGAACGCAAGCTTCAGGAAGTCAGCAAAGTTGACGTGGTTCGAAGTTCGACACGCGGAGGCGACACGACAATCTTCATCGATCTCATCGGCGGTGTGACATCGAATGAAATTCCTGCGATTTGGCAGGAAGTCCGCAATAAGGTCGGAGACATCAGGCACACACTTCCGCAGGGAGTATTGGGGCCCTTTTTCAATGACGACTTTGGCGACACCTTTGGTTTTATTTATGGGTTCACAGCAGATGGGTTCACACATCGTGAACTGCGCGACTACGTCGAGGACATCCGGTCCAAGCTTCTGACCGTTCCCGACGTTTCGAAGATCGAACTCATCGGTGCCCAGAATGAAGAAGTCACGATAGAATTCCGCCACGATCGCGTTGCAGCACTCGGGATCGATTATCCATCACTATTTGCGGCCATCGCCGCTCAAAACGTGGTGCGGCCATCTGGCGTCATTCGAACCGGCTCCGAAAACGTATCGATCCAGGTGTCGGGATCCTATCAGTCCGAAGCCGATATCCTGGAAGTGAGCGTGAACATCGGCGATCGCGTGGTCAGGCTCGGCGACATCGCTGAAGTAATCCGCGGCTACTCCGATCCGCCGAGTCCGATATTTCACGTCAACGGCAAGCCAGCTATTGGCCTTGCAATCGCGATGCAAGACGCGGGCGACATTCTTGCGTTGGGCAAGAATGTGAAGAGCATGATGACGGCCCTAACAGCAGATTTGCCGGTGGGCATAGAGCCAGTCCTGGTCTCCGATCAGGGCGTGACGGTCGATGAAGCAATTGGTGAGTTCACGGCGTCGCTTTGGCAAGCGATAGCGATTATCTTGGGGATCAGCATTCTCATGCTGGGTGCGCGGCCGGGCGCAGTGGTCGCCGTGTCGATCCCTCTGACACTCGCCATTGTCATGATCATCATGGACGTTCTGAACATTGATTTGCACCGGATTTCTCTCGGCGCGTTGATTATCGCTTTGTGCCTTCTCGTCGACGACGCAATGACCACCGTGGACGCGATGCTGCGCCGGCTGGCATCGGGCGATACTGCCGCGGCAGCCGCAAGTTACGCTTACGCGAATTTGGCAGCGCCCATGCTGATCGGCACGCTCGTGACAATTGCGGGATTCGTGCCGATCGGGTTCGCGCAGAGTTCGGCTGGCGAATACACGTTCTCTATCTTTGCTGTCGTTGGTATTGCTCTCCTGGTTTCATGGCTGGTTGCGGTGCTTTTTGCACCAGTGGTTGGCGCGGCAATTCTGAAACCACCAGCAAAGCAGACCGAGGACGAGCAGCCAGGCGCTATCTTGCGGACCTACCGCAAGCTTCTTGATTGGGCATTCGCCAATAGTTGGATAACCATCATCGGTACGGTGGCCCTATTTCTCCTGGCAATCTGGGGGATGCGGTTTGTTCCTCAGCAGTTCTTTCCTGCTTCGGATCGGACGGAATTGCTCGTTGACCTCACGCTACAGCAGAACTCTTCGATCCGGGCCAGTGAAGACGTCGCAAAGAAGCTCGACGAGGTGCTTGCCAGCGATGCGGATGTCAGCCGCTGGAGCACATACATTGGTCGTGGCGCTATTCGCTTCTACTTGCCGCTCAATGTGCAGCTACCAAATGACTTCCTCGCGCAGCAGGTCATCGTGGCGAAGGACGTTGCTGGACGCCGGCGTCTGCAGGTTAAACTTGAGAAGCTTCTCGCAGAGGAATTCCCAAACGTTGTCACGCGCGTCTACCCGCTGGAACTTGGGCCGCCTGTCGGTTGGCCAGTTCAGTATAGAGTTGTTGGTCCCGATGTAGACCGGCTGCGAGACCTATCGAAAGGTGTCGCCGATCTGATCGCCGGACATCCAGACGCCCGCCGCGTCAGCTTCGACTGGATCGAACCCGCCCGGCGGGTGCGGATCCAGATCGATCAGGATCAGGCGCGTCGGATCGGCTACACAAGCGAAGCGCTGGCGTCCGTCCTCAACACGGCGATCAGCGGGACCCGCGTTACGCAGTTGCGTGATGGGATCTACCTCGTCGATGTGGTTGCGCGGGCGCGTCAAGAGGATCGGATTGCGCTGGAAAACCTGCAGACACTTCAGGTGCCTCTCAGGAATGGCCGGACGGTTCCACTCAGCCAATTCGCTACCTTCGAGACGGAACAAGAGCAGCCGCTGGTCTGGCGACGCGACCGAATTCCCACTCTCACCGTTCAAGCTGACGTGGCGGAAGGCGCGCTTGCCGAAGGCATTGTTTCAGACCTCACTCCTGGAATTGCAGAACTGAACGCGCAAATGCCCACGGGCTATCGCATTGAACTTGGTGGCGTTGCGGAGGAAAGCGCTGACAGCCGCGCGTCCGTCATAGCTGTAGTCCCTCTGATGATATTTCTGATGCTCACGCTTCTGATGCTGCAACTGCAGAGCTTTGCAAGCCTCGCGATGGTCTCTCTAGTGATGCCGCTCGGGTTGATCGGTGTGGTCGCCGCGCTGTTCCTAGTGCAGAAGCCGCTCGGTTTTGTTGCCGTCCTCGGCGTTCTTGCCTTGCTCGGCATGATTGCCAAGAACGCGGTCATTTTGATTTCGCAGATCGAAGATGAGCGAAGCCGCGGAGCGCCTGTCCGTCAGGCCGCTATTGACGCCGCGTTGTCCCGCTTCCGGCCTCTTATGCTGACAACCCTCTCAACGGTTTTGGGCCTGGCACCGATTGCGCCGACAGTATTCTGGGGGCCAATGGCCTTTGCAGTCATGGGAGGGCTTCTAGTCGCGACGGTTTTGACACTGGTATTTCTGCCGGTTCTGTATGTGACGTGGTTCTCAGGGACAGCAAGCGAAGATGCCAAAACGCGTACTGCAATCTCGGCTCAATGACTCATGTGTTTTTGAGCCCCTATGATGGCATTGGCCGCGATAGCAGACTTTGGATTTCAAAACGGATAACCCAAGCCGCGTGTGAAATGTCCGCCGGGGAAAATAGACCTACTGGTGATCAAAGGTTTGGGCCTGCGACTATTGGAGCGAGAGTTTTGAATGTCTGCTGAAGTCGAGGCGTCAAAAGGGCCGCTTGCCGCCAGTGAGCGCAAGGAACGCTCGTCAAAGGAACCGCTGCTGGTCGACCTCGCACTTCAAGGAGGCGGATCGCATGGCGCCTTTACGTGGGGAGTTCTCGATCGCTTGCTCGAAGAGGAAGGGTTTTCTCTCGAGGCCATTTCCGGCACCTCTGCGGGCGCAATGAATGCCGCCGTGCTTGCATTTGGCCTATTGGTCGGTGGACGTGAGGGTGCTCGCAATGCGCTTCACAGCTTCTGGAGACGGGTCGCAGACGCGGCAACTTTCAGCCCTTTCCAGCGCAGCCCCGTCGATCGAATAATGGGCCGGTGGTCCTTGGACTATTCGCCGACTTATATCGCTACGGATCTGATCGCGCGGCTCGTTTCGCCTTACGCGTTCGGCGCAAGTGGATCAAATCCTCTGCGGGACATCTTGACCGACCTCGTCGATTTTGAACGCCTGTCATCAGGACGCATCAAGCTCTTCATTACATGCACCAACGTGCGGACGGGCCGGGGCCGCGTTTTCCGCAATCCGGAGATCAGCGCTGACGTCCTGCTCGCCTCGGCATGCCTGCCGACAATGTTTCAAGCTGTCTACATTGATGGTGAGCCGTATTGGGATGGCGGATACTCCGGGAATCCGACGATCGCGCCTCTCGTCCGTGAATGCGACTCGCATGACACCCTTCTCGTGCAGATCAATCCGATTTTCCGGGCCGAGGCTCCAGTCACCGCTCAGGAAATCAACAATCGCCTGAATGAGGTCTCGTTCAACGCGACGCTTCTCAAAGAACTCAAAATGATTGCACTGTTACGGAGGGTGGCGGACCAGGCCGACGGAGAGGGCAGGCAATGGGGGCAAATGCGCGTGCACCTCATCAGAAGTGACCTGCTCGGCACACTGGGTGCGTCGTCGAAGTTGAATGCTGAATGGGACTTTCTCACTCTGCTCCGAGACGAGGGCCGTCGTGCCGCAGACGAATTTATAAAGGCACATCGGGACGACGTCGGCGTGCGCTCCACATTTGACATCGACAGCCTGTTAGAAGGGAATTGAACCGTGGGTCTCTTGGGCATTCTGGCGGGCCTTGCCTTTCTGATGATCTGGGCGTTCCGCGGCTGGACCATCCTGCTTCTCGCGCCCGGAGCCGCTTTGATCGCGGCCGCGTTCGCCGGTGAGCCACTTCTCGCGCACTGGACCCAAACCTTCATGAGTGCCGCCGCGGGTTTCGTGGCTCAGTTTTTTCCGATTTTCTTGCTCGGCGCCCTGTTCGGCAAACTCATGGACGACAGCGGCTCCGTCAGGACCATTGCCGACTTTATGACGCAGAAGCTTGGACCCAGCCGGGCGGCGCTTGCAGTCGTGCTCGCCGGTGCCTTGGTGACGTACGGCGGCGTCAGTCTTTTCGTCGCCTTCTTTGTCTTAGCGCCGATGGGGCTTGCGCTGTTTAAGGCCGGCAACGTTCCACGGCGCCTGCTACCCGCGGCGATCGCCCTGGGAACATCAACCTTCACGATGTCTGCACTCCCGGGCACGCCGGCCATTCAAAACGCAATCCCGATGCCGTTCTTCGGAACCACGCCGTTTGCAGCGCCGGGATTGGGCATCATCGCAGCAATCGTCATGATGGCTTTCGGGATGTGGTGGCTGGGCGTGGCCCAGGGACGGGCGCGCCGCGCGGGGGAAGGTTTTGAGCCCGAATCACATCATGCCGGAGAGGCGCTCCCGATGGCGTCCGACGACCTGACCGTCCGTGAATTGGCAACGACAGCACGCGAGTTTGACCCGGCAGAGATCGATCACGGCAGCCGGGCTGTGGAAGGTCCGCCGATCGCGATTGCCGTGCTTCCCCTCGCAGTTGTCGTTTGCGCCAACTTCCTGATGACGCAGTTCGTGCTGCCCAACCTGGACACGACCTTCCTTTCGCTGCCGCGTTGGGGCCAGACGAGCATTTCCTCTGTCGGAGGTATCTGGTCGGTTTCCGTCGCTCTGTTCCTTGCGATTGTCGTCCTCGTGGCGCTCAACTACAAGCGTCTCCCCGCCATCCGCGATACCGTTGACGCAGGGGCCAATGCATCGGTCCTTCCGGTGTTGAGCGTTGCAAGTCTCGTCGGGTTCGGTGCCGTTGTGGCCGCATTGCCTGCTTTCGAGATGGTAAGGGATTGGGTCCTTGGCATCGGCGGTGGTCCCCTGGTTTCGCTCGCCGTTGCAACGAACATCCTGGCGGCACTGACGGGCTCCGCCTCAGGCGGCATGACCATCGCTCTCGATGCCTTGGGGCCCACGTTCATGCAGATTTCCCAGGACACAGGGCTGAGCCCATCGCTCATGCATCGCGTCGCTGTGATTTCTTCGGGCACTCTTGACAGTCTGCCGCACAATGGAGCCGTGGTCACGATGCTTGCGGTCTGCGGCTGCACTCACAAGGATAGCTACCTTGACCTTGTGATCGTGGCCGTCGTCGGTGCGATGATCGCACTTGTAACGGTCATCGTGCTCGGGACGATGTTCGGTTCATTCTAAAGTTTGCGTGATGTGGGGACATTCGGTGGCGGCCGATGCGAAGGAAAATTCAGTCCAAGTCGCCGCGATTGTCATCGCGAGCATCATGGCGTGCGCGGCTTTGTCAACGGCAAGCTCTGTTTTTGCACCGCTAGCCCTAGCACTGCTGATCATTGCGCTCATTTGGCCACTGCAGAAATTGTTGCAGTCGGTCTTGCCAAAGCTACTCGCGCTCGCTGCCACAATCGTGGTTTTGGCTGTCGTCGTCACCGCCTTTGGATCGCTGTTCGTTTGGAGCTTTAGTCGCGTTGGGCAAGCCATTGCCAATGATGCGGCTCGCTTCCAATCTGCCTATGAGATGTTGACGGTTTGGCTTGAAGGGCATGGCATTGCCATTGCGGGATTCTGGGCAGAACATATCAACATTGGCTGGTATATTCGCCTCATACAAACGGTCATTGCGCGGCTGAACAGCACAACAAGCTTCTGGCTCGTCGTTTTGGTTTACGTGTCGCTCGGTCTCCTAGAGGTCGACGACTTCGCCAGGAACATCAAGAGACTTCGCAACGCCGATGTATCTCAGGCCATCATCAACGGAAGCATCGCGACCGCGAAAAAGATGCGCGCCTACTACATTGTTCGAACGCAGATGAGCCTACTCACTGGATTGCTCGTCTTTGGCGTAACGTACTCAGTCGGCCTACCGCTCGCCAAAGAGTGGGGCGTGCTCGCTTTCGCCTTGAACTATATTCCATTTCTTGGCCCGCTGATTGCAACGTTATTCGCCACAGTTTATGCAATCGCCGAATTTCAGTCCTGGCAGACCGCCCTCCTGATCTTCATTCTTTTGAATGTGACACAGGTAGCAATCGGCAGCTACGTCGAGCCGCGGGTCTCGGGCACGGCGCTGTCAATGTCACCGACGCTCGTCTTGTTTTCGGTTTTCTTCTGGGCCTACCTTTGGGGCGTGTTCGGCGCCTTTATCGGCGTGCCCATCACCATCGCCATCTTGACCTTTTGTGAGCAGGGTCAGTCGACGCGATGGCTCTCTGACGTGTTCGCGGGCGGCGCCACGTCTCGATCCGATGAAAATGGGCAAGCTGCAACAGTGAGAGAATAGCGTGCAACCGAAGCGGTCGGCTGATAGTACGCCCATTATTGATCCGCGCAGAGGTGATGCAGAAGACGATGCATCCAGCACGAAAAGCCGAACACTCCGCGCGATCGCCGGCAGCATGTTGGCCGAGATCAGCTGGCCGAAGTTCATCATGGCTTCGCTGCTGCTGATAGTCCTTCCAGGCTTTCTCCTCGGGGCCGCCCCACTCGTTTTCTCGGCGTGGCTCACCAAGTTCTCAGATCGAATTGCGGCGCTCTCCGGAATTGGGTCAATCATCGTCCTCATGACACTAGCGGCGGTGGGGTGGTATGGCGCTCGACCGGTCATACGCATCGTGGAGAGCAACTTCTGGGCCTTGCATGCTCTCGCCATTCAGCCCCTCTATGCGCTTTGCAGGGAAGCCCTGAGCCAAGCCGCCGAGGGTTTTCTGGATGTCGACGCTGACGAGCAACGGCGGTCTCAGTGGCGTGCGGCAATGGCGGCGTTGGGCGGACTTCTGGCATCCAGCCTCGCTGTCGCGCTGGTTTGGATCATCTGGCCCTACACCCGCTGGTCAGCATCGCTAGCAGACCTGACGACCCCCGCATCACTCCTCCTCCCTGCGCTCGCCAACGCCAGCGTGATCGTTTGTTTCTACTCGGCGGCCGCCTCACTGATCTGGGGCCTGGGTGATGCGCTGATGGATCAACCGCAGAAGCTCACCACCTTCGGTCAACCTTCAGCAGGTGCACGAACATGGCGGGTAGCGCATCTTTCGGATCTTCACGGTGTCGCTGAACGCTACGGGTTCCGCATTGAAAGCGGACGCGCAGGTCCGCAAGGCAATGCCGCTTTTGTGCAGATCTTCGATCAACTCGAAGCAATACATTCGTCAAACCCGGTTGATGTCGTTCTCATCACGGGGGACATGACCGACGCCGGCCGTTCAGCCGAGTGGGCGGTATTCCTTGACCAGATCTCCGCATATCCGGCACTCGCTGAGCGGACACTCATTCTTCCGGGCAACCATGACCTCAACGTCGTTGACCGCGCCAATCCAGCTCGACTCGAACTGCCGATTAGCCCCGGCAAGCCGCTACGGCAAATGCGGACCTTATCCGCCATGGAGTTCATTCAAGGTCGCAGGGCTCACGTCTTCGACCGTGAAAAGCGGCGTATCGGTCGCACGCTGGCCGAAGTGCTTGAACCGCACCGAGATCTGATTTCGGAATTTTCCGACCAACCAAGCCTCCGACACGCGAGCGAACTCGCGCGTCTGTGGATCAAATGCTTTCCGCTCATCGTCCCGCCCCCTGCCTCCGGCGGCGTCGGCTGTGTGATACTCAACTCGAACGCAACAACGAACTTCTCGTTCACGAATGCACTCGGCCTTGTTCCTGCCGAGGATGTCCGGGCTCTTCATCACGTCGTCGGCGCATATCCCGGTAGCGGCTGGATCGTTGCCCTTCATCATCATCTGATGGAGTACCCAATGCCGGTGAAAGCATTTTCCGAGCGGATCGGTACGGCACTCATCAACGGAAGTTGGTTTGTTCGCAACGTGAAGTCGATCGCCAATCAGATCGTCGTGATGCACGGACACCGCCACATCGACTGGATTGGCAGAATTGGTGGGCTGAAAGTGGTGTCCGCGCCATCACCTGTCATGGCATCAACTGCCAACGAGCCGCCCTACTTCTACATTCACACCCTGAGCGTGGGACAGGCCGGCAGCCTGGATCTGATGCCGCCGGAGCGGGTTGAAATTCGTCAAGTGCACAGTGGGTGATTGGGTAACCGCGTTTCGGCTAGCGGCCGAATTGCAGCACGGCGCCAAAAGCTATGGCTAGTGACAGGAGCCCGATGCTGGCCACCGGCCACCGGCGAAGCACCTCATCGGTCCGATCGATGCCGGAACCAATGCGCATGACAAGAGGCGCCAGTTTATCCAGTACGACAATGATGTCGCCCTCGGGAACCGTGGGCATTCGCGAGATGAAACGCGTCGTGATAAGTGTCAGAGTCGCACCGAGCAAGATAGGCCAAGACGCTGCCCATAAGGCATCAGGTTTAATAGCGTCCGCTAGCGCGTAGCCTGAAACATTGGCGAAAAGTGCCCACGGCACAATGAAGGAAGCTCCGGCAACGACAGCCCAGACCAACATCAGCGGGCGCTGTGGAATCCCCTCGTGATCGTCGTTAGCCAGCAACTGGAGACGGCCCAGGAAATGCAGCATCAGCATGGTGCTCCCTGCGGCCGAAAGGCTGGCAAGAAGCGCGGATACGCCATCGCCAAACAGCGGCTTGGTTGCGAGTTTGGCCAAGGCGCCGCTGGTGAACGGAAGCCCCGCGAGGCTCAGCGACAGCAGCGCCATCGGAATGAGCACAAAAGATACGCGGTGGCGCCTGCCGGTCGCCCCGGCAATCCCGACGCCCAAGAACAGCGCGCCCTTCACCAGAAGATGATGCAGCGCATAGAACGCCGCAAGAGCGGCCGTATGTGGCGCACCGGCTGTCATTCCACCGCCGATGATGGCGGCAACCACGCCCATCTGACTAACGGTCGAATAGGCTAGTATGGTCTTTGCGTGAGGCTGCGTGAGCCCAACGAGAACGCCGTAAAATGCCGTGAGTAGTCCCAGACCGACCAGCGCCATACCCCAGTCCGGTGACGGCACCTCCAGCGGCAGGAAGCGGATGAGACCGATCACGCCGGCCTTGACGATGACGCCGCTCAGCACGGCCGACGCCGGTACTGGCGCCACGGGATGCGCAAGGGGCATCCAAACATGCAAGGGCACGAGTCCCATCTTGAGGCCGAAGCCAAAGATCAATAGGAGCACTGCCGGACTTTCAAGCGGTGAACCCGGCAGCATCGCCACGGCATCACGGATCAACGGGTTGCCGCCCGGCGCAGCCGTCACCAGCATGACGAAACCCAGCAGGATGAGGGCCTCGCCCAAGAGCGCGAGAGCCATATAGACGAAGCCCGCCCGCTGCGCGCGCGCTGTCCCTTCGAAAGAAACGAGCCCGTAGGCCGCGAGACTCGCGAGCGAAAAGACAAGATAGAAGCTCGTCATGTCGGCCACGATGAAGACCCCGAGGCTTCCGGTCATTGTGAGAAGCCACCAGATCGCAAATCGGCCAGCGCCAGGTCGTCCGCACATGGAGATCGAAGCATAGAAGCCCGCAGCGCCCCACAGGAGGGATGCGCCTCCGAGCAACATCGCTCCGACCTCATCGAGAGCCAGGGTCAATCGTAGCGGCGCCGGGGCGATGACGATGCTGTCGCCGCGCTCGAAAAGAGCTGCCAGCAAGCCAGGTACCGCAGCAAGCGGCAGCCATGTCAGGATCCGCGCGTAAAATGCCGGGTGGAGACAAGCCACCACCATCGCAAGGGGAAACGCCAGCGTCGCGACGAGAAGGAGGCCAGAGTCCATCATGGCAACCCCACACGACCGATGCCGAGAAAAGCAAACGGCTGAAGCGGCACAAATCCGAGCACCACAGCACTGATCGCCAGTCCGAGTACGGCCAACTCACGATGCAGCGGGATATGAGCAAGCGTTTTGAATCCGATCTTCGGCGCAGCCATCGCTCGGCCCAAAACACGAAACACGTAGCTCGCCGCCAGAATACCGCCGACGAGGATCGCTGCGACGATCCACCAGTTCGCTGTTTCAGTTGCAGCTGTCAGCAGCATCAGCTTGGCGACAAACCCGCCACTCGGCGGCAGCCCCATCAAAGACAGTCCAGCCAAACCGAACGCCGCAACACTGATGGGGACAGCCGTGACAGCGCCGTTCAAATTGTCGATTCGGTCGTGGCCGAGTGCTTCCGCAATAAGCCCGGCTGCGAGAAACATCGAGGCCTTGGCAAGCGCGTGCGAGACGAGTTGGAGCACGCCACCCGTCCACCCGATCGACTGCCAGGCGCTCGGCGCATCGCTCGCCATCACCAGAGGGAACACGAGGAAAAGGTAGCCGATCTGCGCCACAGTCGAGTATGCGATCATCAGCTTGAGACGCACCTGCCGGAGCGCAATGATGCTGCAGAAGACGATGCTAAAAATGCCGAGCCAGGCGAGCATCTGTGCGGCTAATTGATTGCCGGGCTGCGGCGCCACGTCAAACCATAGGCGAAGGATCAGAAAGAACGGCGCTTTCACGACCAACGCCGAAAGAACCGCACTCGCCGCCGCCGGCGCGCCGGCGTGAGCAGGCGGTAGCCACAAATGCAGCGGGAACAACGCGGCCTTCGCCATGAGCCCGACGATCATCAAACCCAGTGCGACCGAAGTCGCCGGATTATAGTGAGCTTGCAGACGCAGCCCCGCCATATCAAGGGTGCCATAGGCTCCGTAGAGGAGTGCTGCACCCAAGAGGTAGAAGACGGATCCGATCAGCGCAAATAAGAGATAGCGCAGCGCCGCCTGGACCGTCTCGCGCCGCCCGTCCAGGCACACGAGCGGCACTGCGCTGAACGTCAAGAACTCCAACGCGACGAACAGGTTGAATAGGTCCTGGCCCAGAAACACGGTGTTGAGCGCACTCCAGAGCCCGAGCATCAATGTCCAAAACACCATCGGACGGCGGGCTTCTGACATGTCCGGCGGCGTGCTGAACGTTCCTCGGGCGAACAGGCCAACCGCGCACAGTATCAGCGCTGTCAACACCATGAGAGTAGCCGACAGTCCATCGGCCTGCAGCGCAATACCAAGCGGCGGTTGCCAGCCTCCCAACACATATGTAACGGCCGCGCCGGTGCGCGCGACCTCAGCTGCAATAGCGAGCGCGATCAAAAGGCCGCCGGGGAGAATGATGAAAGCAATTCTCTCGGCCCGCCGCAGGCCAAGAGCAAAAATCGCGATCATCCCGACGATCGGCAGCATGACGGCAATAACCAGCAGCGCGCCACCCTCGGACGTGGCATACCCAGCGGGCATCATGATGCGCCGTTGTCCTGCTGCTCGGGCGGCGTCGTCTCAATCGAGGATGCGCCTGTCTCCTGCAGCCGCAACAGCAGGGCCACGGCCAGCGCGGTCGAGGCAAAGGCGACGACAATGCCTGTGATCACCATGGCTTGCGGCACGGGATCAGCCAGAAATCCGGCGGCCCCTCCGCGCCGCGCAGCGACGCCGAACAGAACGAATGTCCCGCTTCCCAATAGGTTGAAAGCAATGACCTTGCGCAGCGGTGTGGGGTGCAGCACGAGGCCGTACAGCCCGATCGCTACCAAACCTGAGGCACAAAGACCGTAAACAGTAGCTGTGCCAATCATCTCGGAGCCCTCGCCGCCGGACCAGCCACCAACATCCCCAGAATGACTGCGATCGAAAGCGCGAGTGCCGCCTCCACTATAACGATGATCGGCTTGGCAAAGGCGGGCGGATAGGACAGGAACCCATTCGCGATCCAGAAGCCTGCAAACCCAGCGACCAGGAACACGACGGGCCCCAGGATCACAAGCAATCGCAATGAGTGCAGGCGAATTTCGGGTGGCTCGCGCAGATCGGCCATCATCACCAGCAGCCACATCGCCGCCAGAACCGTACCGCCCTGAAATGTTCCACCGGGATGGTCAGCGCCGTTCCAAATGAGATAGACGCCGATGACCACGCCAACCGGCGGCAGCACTTGCGCCAGTAATGTAAGCGCCCCGCTGGATTGCTGCGCCCGCAATGAAGCCGGCGCACCGCCCCAGAATTGGTCGGGCGTCAGCGTCCAAACACCGATGAGTGCCAGCACCAGTACAACCTTTTCCAAAAGCGTATCGAGGGCGCGGTAAGCCAGCAGCACAACAGTGATAGGATTGCCGAGACCCAACTCACCCATGCTGGCAGCCGCTTCTGGTGCCAATGTTGCTGGCGGTTCAACCGGCATCAGAACGATCGCTGCCAAACCAGCCGCAATCGCCGAGCAAAGCAGAACCGTCAAAATCCGCATTGCAGGATGCGGCAGCACGCTTTCGGCCGGCCTCGGCACCAGCCGTGCACACGCGCGCAATAGCAACAGACCCGTCGCGCCACCTCCGATGGCCGCCTCGGTCAGCGCCACGTCGACGGCGTTGAGCCGCACCCAGGCAAGTGACAGAAGAAGACCAACCACGATGAAGCCGATGACCGCATCTCGCCTGTCGCGTACAGCGACCGTCCAAACGGCTGCGGTCAGGATGAGGAGCACCAGCGCGAGATCAGGCAGCAGGGTCACGCCGACGCTCCAACCCTACGAATTGCGCGATCAATTGACCGGCCGTTGCCGCGGCAAGCTGCACCAGGAGCCAAACGACGACGAGCTTCAGTCCGCTCAAGACATCTGGGCTCTGCGGCAGGAGACCAAGAACGATGAATCCGAAGCCCAGATTGTCCGCCTTGGTCAACGCGTGCAACCGCGAGAGCGTGTCTGGGAAGCGAAGAAGCCCGACAGTTCCAGCCAGAAAAAAGAACATCCCTGCGCCCACGGCGGCCATCGTAAATATGTCGACGAGGATCATGGATTGGCTTGCCCGTCCGGTTGCTTCGTACCCGGCTCGCCAAGAGTGAGCGCAACGGCTGCAAATGCTGCGAGCAAGGCAAGAACGAGTGCGATATCGATGATGGCAGTGATGCCACTAGCAGTTGCGATCAGAAGGGCAATGGCACCGCCGCCTGTGCCCAATAGCTGCGCGGCCATCATCCGGTCAGCGGGAGCCGGGCCCCACATCATTCGGGCAAGACCAAGACCCGTGAGCAGAAGCAGCAGAGCGGCAGCCCCGTACAGGAAGTCAATCATCGCGTCTCGAGCGTGTCCGCCCCCCTCCGGTTATCTGGGCAAACAAAGCTTCTTCCGCTGCAAGCTGCGCAGCAACCGGTTGGCGCGTATCGAGGCAATGGATCAGCATTGCGTCGGAATCGCCGACGCTGGCGGGCAAAGTTCCGGGCTGCAGACTCATCAAAGCTCGAAAGGCATCACGTCCTGGGCCACTTTCTATTCGGGTGGCATAGGTGATCAAACCCGGCTGAAGCGGCATGCGCGGGTCAAGCGCCCTGCGCGCCACATCCGCCCCCGCGACGAGAGCTTGCCATGGGAGGCGCATTGCAAAGCGCATCAGACCGATAGGCGAGAACTGGCGGTTGGATACCGGCAAGAGAGATACGCTTATCCATGTTGCCCACGCGGCGGCTAGCAACCCGACAGCAAAATTGGTCACGCTGAATTCAATGAGCATTATCCAGAGCGCTAAGTAGGCCCCAAAGCGAGCCGCTGTGCCGTGATTGAAAATGGAATGCATTGATGCAGCCGGTATCGACATGAGGTTCCCCCAATGTCTATGATGCACATTATTCCTTGGGAGTGCATCATCCAAGCGTAGTCTCCTTTCGCTTTCAGCAGAAACAACAGTTTGAACCGGGGGCCGACCGTTTACAATTGGTTCCAGTTGCTACTCCTCTAATCGAGGAATACCATTTATCGCGCGATCAAATGGAGTTAAAAATCATGAGTCGAATGCACAGGGGCGTACTCGCCATCGTCGTAGGCCTAAGCCTTTGGTCGGTTGGTGCAGTCGAGGCTGCCCCGCTAGGTCCGGCCGCAATCGCAAACCAGTCGGTCGGGTCGATCGCGACCAACGTCCATTGCAGGGCGTATCGCCATTGCCACCGCCGCTGTTGGTGGCGGAACGGAGTTCGTCGTTGCGGCCGGTATTGCCACCGTTGCGGCTGAACATTTGTATGAGACCGTGACGAGGTCAAGCGACGGCTTTCGCTACGAGCCGTCGCAACTCACTTCATGGCCGAGTGCCGGAGGCCACCCCGAGATCAAGCTGCCAGTTGCTTCCAATCATTTTCGGCTGGGGCAGCCGAGCGATATACGATTTGAAAATGCCCTGGGTACCGCGACCGTCCGTCCGAGCATCGATGAAGTGTCCTTCCATGGCTTGGTCATAGCGACGATCTTCCTGGCTGTCGCCGAGCAAGAGCCCGAGGATGGTGGTCTCGTCATGCTAGACTTGCCGCCCGTCTGAGTGGAGAGCACGTCGACGGAGCCTGAGAACTCTGAGGATGTACAGTACATCACAAACGGCACCGCCACCGTCCGACGCAGAAGATGACGCCCCGCTGCCAGACGAGGCCGAGCCGAAGCCCGTAGCTGAGAATGAGCCACCGCCCCCCGAGCCGGTAATCGAAAAAGCCGAGGCCCAGAGCCTGTCGCTCCGCTTGTTCAAGAGATCGTCCCTCCGCCAGCGGAGGGTCCGGCACGACCACGATCCGCTTTAAGCTACGCTGACTCTCTCATTGCACCTCGACTGAAATAGAAAAAAGGGCAGTCTGTTGACTGCCCTTAATTTGCATCCGCCTCAGGCGAATGTCTGCTGATCACTTCGAAGATGGGCCGCTTGTCGAACCGCTACCCGATGACGAGCCGCTTGAAGAACCGCTGCCCGAAGTTCCGCTCGATGCGCCGCTCGCTGACGAACTCTTCACGAGCCCCTTATTGCAAGCTGCCATCCACTCATTCTGGTCAATCGTCGTATCGCCATCCGGATTAGCAGCCTTGAAGTCGCTGACGTAGGGAGCAGCTTGCGTCTGCGTCAGGCCAGCACCACCCGACTTGTTGGCCTGTTGCCAAAGATTGGTGCATTCACTCTGGCTGAGCTTGGTGCCGCCGGCACCCGACGATGGATTCGCGGGGTTTGCAGTTTGCGCAAGGGCACCAGTAGTTCCCAGGCAGAACGCAGCAGCGGCTGCAAGCATGACGTGTTTCATGGAATCCTCCGAGTAGAAACTTTGTTTATGGGATTATGCTCGTTTTGGGTGTGCTCGAGTTGCCAGCACACAAAAGAGAACGCTTTGACGCCTGCTCCGTTCCGGCATTTTCGTTTGATTGCCGATGCAGATGGCGCAATCTAACCAGCCGACCTGGGACGTTCGGGGGACTCATGAGTACTGGCGGGGACGCGCAGTGGCGGGCGCGCATTGACTTCGTGACATCTGCACGCAAGTCAATCGTAGCGCTGATCGTAAGCATCGGTCTTTCTGGATCTGCGCTAGCTTCGTCTCAGAAGTTGGGGCCCTTTGGTCCCGAGGGACCGCGTATGCGGGAACAGCTGTGGCTGGTTCCGAGTGGCGATCCGAAGATGCCGCTGAGAGCAACTGTTTTCCGCCCTGAGGAGAGTTCGGCCGGATCGCCTCGGCAAAGACCTCTTGTCGTAATCAATCACGGCACCGACGAGTCGACGCGCCTCTCCGTTTCCATGCCCGTGTACTACTGGCTTTCACGCTGGTTTGTCGATCGCGGGTATGTCGTGGTACTTCCTCAGCGGCGCGGGCACGGAGCAACAGGCGGCGAACTCGCAGAGTCGGTTGGAACATGTGAGACGGCGGACCACTACGTGTCTGGCCAGATTGCAGCAGATGATATTGCTGCCACGATCGATTATATGATCAGACAAGCTTTCATAGCACCGCGGAACGTTGTTGTTGTCGGCATTTCAACGGGCGGCTGGGCATCGCTTGCGCTTGCATCCCGCAACATCCCGTCCGTTTCATCCATTGTAAACTTTGCCGGTGGCCGAGGAGGGCATGCTTACGGAAGGCCAAATGCCATTTGCAATTACCATGGTTTGCTAGCTACGGCACATTTGTTTGGGCAGACAGCACGACAACCGAGCATCTGGTTGTATTCAGAGAACGACAGCTATTTCTCACCTGACGTTGCTTTGGCACTTGCGCGCCAGTGGCAGCTTGGAGGTGGCAGAGTGCAGACGCACATCTTCGGTGCGCAAGACAATGATGGACATGCGATCGCCGATGATCGGGCCGATTGGGATCTCTGGGGCGATGTGCTCGCTGAATTCATAGGTCAAAATCACAAAGACCTTGAGGCATCAGCAGAGTTGCGAGACGAACCGCGCGAAAAAACAACCCACCAGTCCCCCCAGAACAATCATCTGTCTTTAGAAACTGGATCAGTTGATCACGACCGGTAGATGTCGCCGAGCACTTCATAATCGGGTCGGTGTTGTCGAGCCCGTTCAAGCATGGCAGACACGATGGACCCTGGCGATCAAGGCATCGGTATCTTCAACTGTAGCCGCGCAGTATTCGGAACGCGGTCCTCAGCGGATTCAAATCCTTCGATCGACGTCGAGAGACTGAGCGAGTATTGGGTTGGTTCTTGAATTACAACGCCGGCTGCGGCTGAAGGCGAAAACAGTCTTCCCTCATCCAGGGTTTCGGAATTGACCTGCCCCCGCATCGTGACAAAGGGTTCGATGTGGTGGCCCCCGTCTAACGCGAACCGATGGGCCAGCCGCGGACTGATGGCTATGCCCGCGCTTTCGGTCGGTGGCGCGTCAGTGGCAACGCTGGGCGCCGACCAAGTTCCCTTAGCTTCGATGGTCAACACAGGCGTCACCGTAAACTTTGCGTAGGCGGCGAGCGGATCATGCGTTTCGCGAGCAAGCGCCGGTCGGGCGTCATCGGGACCGGCCAGCGAACCGGAAATGCCACCTACAACAGCCTGGGAGAAGCGGTAATCAACGCCAGCAGTAACATGAGCCGCCTGCTGTGTGCTCAATCCGGCAGCAGCGACATTGACTCGCGTCCAGACATCAAGCGGCAACGACACCTGAGGCGTTCGCGGCATCGCCATAAGAGCGGGCAACTGAACGCCTTCCATTTTCTTGGCGAGTTGACGAGAATTGTAGTCCCGCCACGAAGCGAGGCTCATCACGGTGGCGATACCATGATCCGTAGGCGTAATCAAAACCGGTGGACCAACCGTGATCCCCGCCGGCTCAGTCAGCTGTGGGCCCATCTGGGATGCCAAGCACGACTGAGCACAGTTGCTCTCCAGGCCACTTGAAGGGCGCGAACCGGCGGCCAAGCCAGCCATGATCATCACAAACGCAATCCAACGCGACATGATGAGAAGGTGATGCGGAAATGGGACCACCGTGAGGCGCGCCGACCGAAAAGTGAATGATCCTGGGCCGAATACATCAGTGCATCTCGCTGAATGCCGAGACGAGGTTTGGCCACAGCATACGCGAGCTCGACCACGCAGATGCGCGACAGGTGACGCTTTATGGGTTCCGGCATCAGTCGAAATGCCGGACACGCAGCACTGCGATATTGAAATTAGGAACGCTCTAGCGGCGGCGGAAGGAGGCGTGTCGCAGCCATCGCGATTATCGCCTGCATGACCCTGATGTTTGGGGACATGCTCACGATCCCGATGGTACAGCTCAGAAGCTTTTCAAAGCTGTTCTAGTGTTCTTCGATGCACGGTTCAGGCTTGTGGCGTTGCTCGGCGTCATCGCGCTGGCCGACATGATTATGCGAAATTCTGTGTGTTTCACAAAGCGGAACTGCAATCGACTTAGCAGATCTCGCATGGCGCAACGGGAATCCAAATGCTCTTCAGCTCCTCTCTGGCGGGAGATATCCGATCGTCTATTTCATGGAACTCAGAGCCTGCTCTAAGTACTTATCGAAATATGCGACGGTGATAAGACCTTGGCGCGGAAATTCAATATCCGTAATGATGTAGAGCGCGATCGAGACCGAGGCTGCAAAAGTCACCATATGAACAAAACTGCGCCGCTTTGCAGCCCCCATACCAAAGCCGCCCAGCAAGGAACCTCCCAGCCCGAGAGCAAACAGCATCACGTAAATGATGCGCGGTGGGTGCCGGTCATTGGCACCGGCTCGCTCTTGAGCGGCATGGAAGGCCGCGTTCAGTGCCGGCAGAACGAGCGTACACGGCGCCGTCGTGGGCATCCGCGCGCACGCCGCGGCGGCTCCATCCCACACTTGGGCTTTCAACTCTGCAATCTTCCTCTTCTGATCACTATCGTAGAGCGATGCATCTTCGATGATCGAGAACCCGATCGGCAGCTCGAATAGCTTCAACCGTTCTGAAAGATAGGTCTTGAGCTTCGACCTCAATTCGCTCTTCGCTGGCTCATCCAGCATACCCAGCCGGTCATAGGCGGTGGTTATTTCGCTGGCCTCACGCAGAATCAGCGTTCGCCGCTCGTCAAATCGCTGGAGCGCACCCGAAAGTGCAAAAGCAAGCAGCAATCCCATAAGAGCGAAGACAGCACCTTCGACAGCATTGAGGCCAGCCATCGCGGCGTTACCCTCCTCTGCCAACCGTCTCAGGCCCATGCGTCGCCCATACTCCATGAGCGCCAGCGACCCGGCAAACATAGCCAGCGCTATACCAACCGCGAAGAACAAGAAGAACATGCGAAAAACCTCGGCACTCATTATTGCAACCCACCATGGCTACTTATTGCAAGCTAATCGTACCGGCTATGGCATTTCCGCCCAGCCATGTCACTGACGACGGTCGTCGCTGCAGAAGGCCGTCCAAGCCGGACGGCCCGCCCCGTCTCGCGCATGCTTTACCGTGTTTATCGAATGGCTATTTGACCTTACATCAACCGCGATAACGTGAGGCAAATCTAACAACCCGGAATGATCTACCAATGAACGGAACGACGACAGCGGCTTCGGAAATCCACGCGCCCGCAAACGACGTTCCCATGGTCATTGGCTCCACAGCGTCGGCTATTGGCTGTCTGGCATTAACGGGGACTGCAATTATCCAGGGATACGTTGAGGGGGAAATCAGAGCCGACATTGTCTTGATCGCAACGGGCGGCACAGTGGTGGGAACGGTTGTGGCGGCTGAAGTGATCGTCGAGGGCGAAGCCATCGATGCATTGATTTTTGGCGACCGTATCGTACTCCGCGATGGGTCACACGTCACAGGCGAGATTTGGCACAAAGAGCTCGTACTCGAGGCCGGCCACATGTTTGAAGGTAAGAGCCGCCGCCACGACGCCCCCAGAAGTTTGGCTCCCGCCGAACCCCTTCATCTGGATGACGATTTCGAGTGAACACGGCCTTCATTCGTCAAGGTTTGAATGGCGCGTTGAGTGCTTTGATGAGACGCGCATCCCGACCATAAATGTCGCGATGGAATGAAGCGCCGCCGACCGGCGAGGGATCCACTGTCCAGTAGAGGATAAGGACAGGCAGCGGATTGGTAAGCTTGATCCACTGCTGTTTACCGGTGGCTACCGCTGCATCGATCTTCGCTCTCGTCCATCCGAGCCGGTCACCAAGAACAATCTCGGCGAGCTTCAGTGGATCTTCGACGCGGATGCAGCCGTGGCTGAAGGTGCGCCCCGACTTGTCGAACAATTGACGGCTTGGCGTATCATGCAAATACACAGAGTACTTGTTCGGAAACAGAAACTTTACGAGGCCGAGCGCATTTTTCGGGCCCGGCTTCTGCACGACCCGATAGGGAAAGCTTGCCGCCGTGTAGGCTGCAAAATCAACATCGCCCACGGCCTTTCCAGAGCTATCGGCGAGATAATAGTTTCCAGCTGTCAAGTATCCCGGATTAGCCGAAGCCTTCGGAAATATCTCGTTGCGAACGATGCTCTGCGGCACCGTCCAGTCGGGATTGAGGACTACCGTTTTCATGGTCTCGGTGAAGATCGGCGTTTTGGTATAAGACTGTCCGACGATGACACGCGTTGTCCAGACCTTCTCACCCTTGAGAAAGACGTGCAGGTAGAAACCCGCGACGTTCACGATGACGGCCTCCGGAGCCATCGTCCGTAAGATCCAGCGACCGCGCTCAAGGTTGGCACGAATTTGATCGACACGCTGCGATGCGGTCACATTAAGCGCCTCAAGCGTTGCGGATCCGAGAACACCATCAGGATCAAGCCCCTGCGACGCCTGGAATGTCTCGACTGCATCGGCCAGCGACTGATCATAGAGTTCAGGAGCAGCAACGCCGGTAGCTTCCCATTCACCTGTAATCTTTAAGCGGTCCCGGAGAACCGCAACGCGCGCGTCGCTCTGCCCTGGCTTGAGCGGCGGACCATCGGGTATCTTGGGCCAGCCACCCGAGACGTCATACTGAGTATACTGCTGCAGTAGCGCCTTGAGTTCCGTATAGAGCGGATGCTTCAGGCTTACTTTATTGACGAGATCTGAAACGTGGCCGGCCTTCAACGCTGCCGCAATCGTTTCTGCTGGATCGCTCTCCAGCACAGGACGCTCGAAGTTCCAATTGGGATCAAGTCCGTTCGGCGCGACTTTGCCGAAATAGAGTTGATAGAGCAGCCGTACGAGAGCGTCACTCAAGATGATCTCACGCTCAGCAACGTTTTGCGGCTGCGACGTGACGGCCGCCTTGACGTAATCAGCATGGAAATCAGCGGGCACCAAGCCATCTTCCCAACTGCGCGCAATCGCCTTCGACAACGCGTCGACGCTCGCCGCCTTGGTCCAGACGGGCTGATAGTCGAGCGCTGCATAGAGCTTGGGAAGAAACGCATGACTTGCGATGTCGATGCCCGCGACCGAGCGCCCCGAAGGCTGGAGCAGTGCGTCGACCCGAACTTTGAGACCCTCATCGACCGGCTGCGCATGGAGCATCACCGGACTGCCGACAATTGGAATGATCACAAATACGGCAAAGACGATGACAAGACGGGAGCGCAGACGGAAGCGGCGGGAGAACATTGCTGCTACGATCCAGATACGAAGCAAACGCACGCTTCCGAAATTCATACTGATCGGAATCAGAGGTCAGTTATCCGAGCGGCGAGGCCGCTTGAGAGCGTCTCACAATGACTACTTCGGCATTGGCAAACGCAACCTCAGGTTCTCTTCGGCGTCAGGAAGCGATCCATCACCGACTAGAGATGGGTCCTTGGTTCCGCGAGTACCCGAGTCAAACTGCCAATTTCCGGCTGGTCCAACAGGGACAGAATTGTAAGCTGGTTTTTGAACCTGTTTCGAACTCCCCACCGTCGCCTCGGGATTTGAAAGCTTCTGATCAGAATTGAGGTTCAGGGGCGACGAGATAGAACCGTCTTTCCCTTTGATCGGCGAGTTTGTGACCGGCGTGATCTCAACCGACGGCACCGGCAGCCCCTGCGCCTTATAGAACTCCAGCGCGGCTGGGTGCAGCGGCGCGATCAATCCCTGCGTGCTCATTTCCGCCGGGATGAAACCAGCGAATGCAGGCGATGCATCTCGCATGACTTGCAGATTGCCGAACACGGAGGTCACAACATCACGCACGACGTGATCCGGAACATCGGCGCGCGTGACAAGCACCGCACGCAAGCCCACAGTTGAGATCGGGCCTTCGTTGCCTTTGTAAACGCCGCCCGAAACAGTGGCAGGGCGGTAGTAGAGAAGCTTGCTCGCAAGTCCGTCGATAGCCGTCTTCGGCGCCGGCAGGAGTTTCGCCGAACACGCCTCTGTGGCCGCGGAAACGATCGGCGAGGGATGCCCTATGAGATAAGCAACGGCATCCACTTGCCCCGCGCACAGGGCCGCCGCTTGGTCACCAACTGCAAGATCTGCGAGGCCTTTGCGGTCTGAGGCGGTCCAACCCAAGATGTCGAAAAGAGCTTCAGCAGTCTCGCGCGTGCCTGTTCCTATCGGTCCAGCGCTGAACTTGCGTGCTTTCAGATCGTCGATGCTGGAGATGCCGCTGTCGGCTCGAACCAAAACGGTGAATGCTTCTCCATGGAGAGAAAACACCGACCGAAGATCACGATCCGCACCAACCGTTTCGAACAAGCCACCGCCGGTCACCGCATTGTATTGAATATCCGACTGGACGATCGCAAAGGGCGTCGTGACCGGATCGAGAGCGAGAATGTTGGCCATAGATCCGCGGCTCTCGACAACGGAGCAGGGCGGCGGCGACCGGTCTGTTCTTGCAGCGATGGTTTTGCAGATGGCCTCTCCCGCGACGTAGTAGAGCCCGCCAGCCGTGCCGGTAGCAATTGCGATAGGGTCAGCGGCTCGAGCAGGAAAAACTGCGCCCGCTCCTGTGAGAATAAGAGCGGCCGTTACAGCAAACCAACGCTTCATGTGTTGCCTATAATGAGGTTGAGCATGACAATCTCGTCGAGCCAAGCAAAATGACACATACCAATCGCGATGACTATCCTTGTGGGAGAAAGTCGCTCCCATGACGCGAAGATGTGGAACTCTTCAATTGTGAGATTATAAACCTAGAGAATTGTGGCAAGCAGAAAGTCGACGGTCATCCCTGTTGCGAATTCTCATCGGGCGGGTTCAGATCGCGCGGGATCACCAAATTCCTCAAGTTGTTTGGCGTTTGGACGGACGAGATCACGGCCTCCTGAAAGATGACACCAACAATTCAAATCTATGTTGATGCCGATGCGTGTCCTGTGAAGTCTGAGGCTGTCCGCGTTGCCGAGCGGCATGGGCTCATGCTTTTCATGGTGTCTAACAGTTGGATGCGGCTTGAAGAGAATCCGCTCATCCAGCGGGTTGTCGTGTCTCAAGGAGCAGATGTCGTGGACGACTGGATTGCCGAGCGCGTCGGCGCCTTCGACATTGTCATCACGGCAGACATCCTGCTCGCTGCGCGATGTGTGAAGTCAGGCGCCCAGTGCATCGACCCCACGGGAAAGCCCTATACCGACGCGAACATAGGCACGGCGGTCGCAATGCGCGACCTGCAGAGACATCTGCGCGAGACTGGAGAAAGCCGAGGCATCAATGCTGCGTTCACAGCGCGTGATCGGTCCCGATTTCTTGAACAGCTAGAAAATGCCGTTCAACTTGCAAAGCGAGCCAGCCGCTTGGCCGGTCCTAGCTGTACAAAAAGATAGAACGATCACAACTCGGACGCGCTACCGCATCCGCGCGGTATCGTCGGACCCACTATTGTTCACCTCCCGCGGGAAGAACTGTAAACCGGCTTCGGGCGTGTGCTTCCTCCAGAGCCCTCAGCATAGGTCCGCAGAAAACTCGATCATTTCCATTCGCTTCGCATGCTGGCTCCCACAGCCCCATGGGAAGCCATACCTCCGGATTATGCCACTCCGGCATACTTTGAATTGGATAGAGACAGATGCCGCTGAGCGGAATGCCTTCCGCAGTCAAGTCGTTCGCGCAAATCTCAAGCTCGCGCACCCAGGATGCGCGCCGATCCCCAATGTGCGCAGTCTCCGAAATCATAACTTCGGACCCGTAGCGGCGCCACACAAGGCGAACAAGCTCTTGCAGTGATAGGCATCGCGGATCGCCGTCTTCAAGAGGCGGCACGATGCCATCCGCATTTGCAGGCGCCCCCCACTCCCATTGGTTCGTCCAATAGTAGTTGATACCGATGATATCGAGATGCCGTGAACTGCCACCGAGTTCCGGAAGAAGCCGTCCGCAAAGCATGTCCCAGGCCTGAAAGACAAGACGTTCATTAAAGTCGTCGACGACCTCGTCAAGATCGGTGCGACCGGCCGGGGGTACAACGCGACACATGGGATCGACATTTACGATGCGCGCGCCGGGATCAACGGCACGAATTGCATCGATCCCAGCTATCGCTGCTTCTGCGAGGGCGACTTTCAAGTCAAATCCGCGTCCCGTAAGCCAGGGAGCGAAAAGCCCAACCTCACCGCCCGCGTACGCCATGAATGACGGCTCGTTGATCGGCGTGACCCACAGAGAACCTTCCAGGCGACTTCTAAGGTAATAGGCCACCGCATGGCAGTAGTCAGCGAACCGGTTCACAAAACCGGCACTCAACAAGTTCAGGTTCCTTGGGAAACCATAATGAAAAAGATCCCAGATGACACAAATTCGATATGTCTCGGCGGCGCGAACAAAAGCATCGACTGTCGAAAAATCATACCTTCCATATCCCCGGTCCACCAAAGGCCATCGAACGGTATCGCGAACACTCTTGATCCCGATCTGCGACAATTGCCGATAGTCCTGTTCAACAGTCCGGTCGTGCCCCGTCGCAACGACATGATCGAACCACTGGCCGTGCTTGTTGTATCCTGTCGATCCATCGAACCCTGCCAAAAACAGATTTTTCTGCATTCATCCTCCACAAGGGCGCCTTTCCTGCAGAATCCGAACCGGAACTGCACCCGGAAGTTCCCAAAGCTGATGACAGGAGAGTTTGACGCACCTCACAACTCCGGGGGTCAGTAGCGGAACGCAAAGTCGTCTGTCGCATTTTACGTGGCAACTCGGCAGGGCCGAGGGTGCTGGTCGGGAAAAGATCCGCCTCCGTCGAGGCAACGGTGGAACGTAGCCTACCACCCGCGTTCAGTATGACGTGCGCTGCATAAAAAGCGTGAAGGTATCCAAGGCATGCCGTGGATGCCTTAATCTTGTGGGGACCACCATGAAGACCCGTTGTATTCCGCCTTCTTCCGCCAGTTATATCGGCAGCCGCCGGGCTTTCTGACACAACACTTTCATAACAATCTGCAAATCCACTGATCGGCAACGGGCCGGCGGAGAATGAAATATGTCTTGCGCTTACGTAATCGAAGTCGGCGACGATCAAGTCGGCCTTGTCCTACGTGATGCCGGGGATCGGGAATTCCAGTTTCACGCTGCGCATGCAGCCTATCAGTCCCTAGATGGTCAGCGTTTTGCAAGTGCAGCGCATGCCGAGAAGGCCGCGCGGGCCCATCAGGCACACGTTCTAACGCGGCCGAACCGCCGTCACATGGAGCTCTAGAGTTGGAAGGCCGCGGTCTACTCGCGCATAGCTCGATTGAAATGATCGATGAACGGTTTCATCAGGAAACTCGCCAGTGTCCGCTCTCCCGTGCGCACGTACGCTTCTACAGGCATACCTGGTATGAGCCGAACACCCTGCAACCGTGCAAGCTCTTCTGGCGCGATCGAAAGAATAACCCGGTAGAATGATAGGCCCGTCCTGTCATCGGTCACGCTCGATGGCGAGATTCGCTCCACCTCGCTCATGATTTCAGGCGTGGTGGATTGGTTGAACGCTGGAAAGCGCAGCGCGGCACCCTGACCGAGCGCAACTTGGTCAATCGTATCGGGCGCGACGTTCACCTCAACATCGACCCCGTTGTCACTGGCGATGATCTGCATCAACGTCCCATTCGGCAGAACCGTGCCGCCCACTGTATTTACGCTGAGCTCATGGACGATCCCGCTTGCCGGCGCGCGGAGCTCTACACGTTCCAGCTGCTTCCTCGTCGCGGATATCTGCTGTGCGAGATCCTCAGCTTGCGTCGCCGTGTCGGAGAGCTCCGCAAGAACCTTTTCTTTGAATGCGCGGTCGACCTGTATGATGCTGACTTCGGTCTCACGAATGGCATTGCTGATGCGCGCAAGCTCGGCAATATGCTCGACGATCTGCCCGGTCAAATCGGATTTCATGCGCTCCTGATTGTAGACACGGGTCTTGGTCGCGATGCCTTTCTCCAAAAGTTCATTGAGGCTATCGAGTTCGAGCTTGATCGTATTCAGCTGTTCTGTCTTCGCGCCGATCAGGCCCTCCAGTCCGTCAATCTGATTCTCGAACTGACCGATCTTCTCCTTCAGCTTTTCCACTTCACCAGAACGGCTCGCCTTACGCGCCCGAAAGATACTTTCCTGGCGCTTCATGTGAACGGTCACATCCCCAAGATTGAACGACTGGAAGGCTTTAAGATCGAACGCGATTTCCCCGCGGTCGTCGCGCTCTGCCTCGAGGCGTGCGCGTTTGGTAAGCGCCTCTCGCAGGCGATTGAGATAAATGTCGAGATTGGCCTTCAGCGTCGCTTCGTCCAGCCGCACCAGAACGTCGCCCTTACGAACCACATCGCCATTGCGCACCTCAATCGCCTTTACGATGCCTCCATCCAGATGCTGGACGAGCTGGGGCTTTCCCCGAACGACGACGGAACCCGTCGCGATGACCGCTCCGGACAGTGGGACGGTCAGCATCCAGCTGAGCAGCCCGCCAGCGAGAACGAGGAATACGACCAGCGATGACCTGAGAGGCGCCTTGAAGTCCATGTTCACCGGTTGCCGCCGACAAGACGTCATCGACACCTTGGGGGGTATGGATGTCATCCGCCAGCTCCTACCGGCACCGCGCGTGTCACCTTGCGCAAGACATCGTCCTTTGCACCGAACTCCATCACCGCCCCGTTGACGAGCATCAGGAGCTTGTTCACCGCCGCAATGGCACTCGGTCTGTGCGCCATCACGATCACGATGGAATTTGCGCGTCGCAGCCGCTCGATTGCCGTCGCCAAAGCGGCATCGCCCTCTGCATCGAGATTTGAGTTCGGCTCGTCGAGAACCACCAATCGAGGCAGTCGAAACAGTGCTCTTGCCAAGCCGATACGCTGAACCTGACCGCCGGAGAGTATGGTCGAGCCAGGTCCTGTTTGTGTCTCGTAACCTTCCGGCAGGTTGAGGATCATGGCGTGAACACCGGCCATTTTTGCGGCCGCGATGATCTCGTCATCTTTCGCTTCGGGATCGAAGCGTGCAATGTTCTGCTGCACGGTACCGGCAAGCAGTTCCACGGTCTGCGGTAAGTAGCCGATGTAACGCCCAAGCGCATCGCGGTCCCAATGGTTGAACAGAGCCCCGTCCAGTCGCACTTCGCCACGGTCGGGGGACCAAGCTCCAATGAGAATGCGCGCGAGAGTAGTTTTACCCGAAGCGCTAGGACCAATGATCCCCAGGGCGTCCCCGGGCTCCAGGCTGAAGCTGATGTCTTTCAAAATGGCGTGCTGAGAGTCGCTTCCGCGCCCGGCGCGCTCCGGTGCGAGTTTAGTGACATGTCGAACGCTCAACGATCCCTCCGGCGGGGGAAGCTGAAGCGGCGGAGTGGGGTCAGCTCTGCCCGAAACCTCCTTGTTCAATCTCTGATACGCATGTCTTGCTCGCACCACCGTCCGCCAATGACCGATCACCTGATCGATCGGCGCCAGGGCCCGTCCGGAAACGATCGACACAGCGACGATCATGCCTGGAGAAATATCCTGACGAATGGCCAAATAAGCTCCCAGCCCCAAGACCGCCGACTGCAGGATCATGCGAGCCGCACGCGACACAGCAGAAAAGATTTCACCCCGCTCAGTGGCTTGTTGCGCCAGCTTTGCGCTCTCACCGTGCAGCCGCTCCCAATGCCCGCCGATATGACCCGCCATTCCCATTGGCAGAATACTTTCGGCATTGCGGTGAGCCTGTTCCAGAAATCGGCTTTCGGCCTGCTCCGAAGAAGCGGCGTGTCCGAGCGGCAAATGTGTTGCGCGCTCGTTGATCAGGGCAAGAACGGTCATGACGAGCGCGCCGCCGACCGTCAGCCATCCGAGCCAGGGATGTGCGACGAAAACAAAGCCGAGATAGATTGGGATCCAGGGTACGTCGAAAAGGCCACTCAACGCCGGACTCGAAAGGAACTGACGAACAGTCCCGATGTCGGCAATGGGTCTGCTCTCGTATGCCCCGAGAGACGAACGTCCGAGCCAGGACCTGAACGTTGGCAGGCCAATGCGCTCGTCAAACCAGAACGAGGCACGAGACAGGGTTCGGGATCTGAAAAATTCAAACAGCCCCCAAAAAATGTAAAGCGCGCCCGCAAGGATGGAGAGTGCCGCGAGTGTCGGAATCGAGCGGCTCGAAAGCACTCGGTCATAGACCTGCAACATGAACACGGGGCCCGTGAGCATGAGTAAATTGAGGACGCAGCTGATCAGGCCCACACCCCAAAATACAGACCGAAGGGACCTGATCGCCTCCTTGGCTATCCCGTTCCCCTCAGAATCACGCCTCTCCTTTCGCATTCAGTGATGTCTCACGATCAGTTCCGCCGGAGGCGCAGGTCCGCCGTGAACGCAAGCCACGTCCACGCGTTGCTGGAAGACTAGATAAGCTCAATTTTCCGTACACGTCATCACGTGCTTTGGGCGGTAGTCTTACCCCCGAGTCTCGGCGCCCCCCGCCCCTCGTCGATGACATCAAGAGGGCCAACGCTCACATTGAGCATCACTAGCGCGCGACCGCACAATCAACTGACAGGCTTGATGACGTTCACCCGATCGCCCGCCTTGAGTAACGCATTCGGCGAAACGATTACGCGATCCGACAAGGTTAGACCTGCGCAGACTTCTGCCTCGACCCCGAGATCCCGGCTGATCTGCACAGGGCGGAAGACGATCTTGTCTTGCCCGTCTGCGATCGCCGCAAACTGCTGCCCCTGACGCACCACCAGGGCATTGCCGGGCACAAGCACGCACGGCGTATCCCGCTCGATGTCGAGCAGCACTTGCCCCGTCAACCCAGCAGGCAACTTCAGCCCCGGATTGTCCATGACCAGTTCCGCCCGCATGGTACCCGATGTCTGATTGATCGCGCGTGACGTCCGCACCACCTTGGCGTCGAACTGCTCTCCAGGCATCTCTGCGAACGTCATCTTCGCCGGCGTGCCTGGCTTGACTTTGAGCGCAACCGATTGCGGCACGTCGATCTCGATGCGCAACTGTTCGAGGCGCGCAATGTTATAGAAATATGATCCCGCCGCACCGAAGTCCCCGTTGACGCGATCGCCACGCTCCACTTGCCGCTCGATGATGACCCCGTCGAAGGGCGCGCGAATGGTCTGGAACCCTTGCACTTCCTCCAGCCGGCGCACTTCGGCAACGGCCGCAGCGAGGTCAGCCTTCGCGATCGACACATTGGCTTCCCGGTCATCCCGCGCCTGCTCCGGCAAAAACTTCTTCGGCACGAGTTCCTGAGCACGCCCGTAGGTCACTTCGGCCAGTGACAGCCGCGCTTTCACCTGCTCAACAGCCGCCTTTGCACGATCAAGTTGCTGCCTGATCTCCGGCGCATCGATAATCACGAGAACATCTCCGGCCTTCACGCGATCTCCAATTTCGCCGCGCCGCTCAGCGACGATGCCATTGGCTCGGCCGGAAAGTCGCGCCTGTTCGATGGGCACCGTGCGCCCGGGCAACGTGAGGCCAAACCGCCCCGCCGCGGCTTTGGGCTCGATGACGCGCACGCTGCGCAACGGCGCGGGCGCAGGCATCTGCGTGTTTGCCGTCGCCTTTGCGCCTTGCAACACCGAACCAGCCAACGTCTGAACCTTCAAGGCGAGATCGAACTGCCGATCCGCCACGATGGCAACGATCGCGAGTGCAGCCAATCCGAGCCCTCTCAACACCGTCTTCGGCATGGTCATGTTGATCCTGCAGTCTCTTGAGCATCTGTCACGGCGGGAGTCGCAACCACGTCTCGATCGTGCGACGGCGGTGCCGCCCTTCGCTTCACGAGTAGTGCGAACAGGACCGGCACGAACGTCAGCGTCGCGGCCGTTCCGAAAACGAGACCGCCCACTACGGCACGGCCAAGCGGCGCGTTCTGCTCGCCGCCGTCGCCAAGGCCCAGCGCAAGCGGAATGATGCCGACGATCATGGCGATCGCCGTCATCATCACGGGCCGTAGCCGTGTTTCGGCCGCGTCGATGGCAGCCGTCACCGGATCAACGCCGGCTTTGAACCGGTCTCGCGCAAAACTTGTCACGAGAACGCTGTTCGCCGATGCCACGCCGATCACCATGATGATTCCAGTCAACGCCGGCACCGAGAGAGGCGTACCCGTCGCCCAGAGCGCGAACAACGCCCCCGAAATGGCGACCGGCTGCGTCCCCATGGCAATCAGCGGCATCAGCCACGACTGAAAGTTGACGACCATGATGAGATAGACGAGCACGGCCGCAAGTGCGATTCCGCCAAACATTTCGGCGTAGGCCTGCGTCATCGATTGTGCTTGCCCGGCGACTTCGATGCGATTGCCAGGCTTCAGCCGCGGCGTTACTTGCGCAATCGCCTTCTCAACTCCGCGATAAACACTCCCGATATCGTATCCCGCCGCATTGGCGAGAATCGTCGTCGTCGGCTGTAGCATATAGCGGTCGATGTTGGCAGGCAGTTGCCGGATTTGCAGAGATGCGATCGACCGGAGGGGAAGTGTTGGACCTCCTGCCGCGGGTTGCACGGGAATGTTCAACAGCTGGTCGGTTGTTGTGAGCCGCGCAGGCGGCGCCACGATCTGAACCGTATACGATGCGGAGATGGCCGGATCCGCCCAGAAGTTTGGCGAGACCGTACCGGAGGCTCCCAACGTCGACAGAACGGCGTTCGCTGCATCTTGCGGCGTCACACCCAGCTGCAACGCGCGCACACGGTTGATCTCGAGGTTATACGCTGGCAGATTTCGCACCTGCCTCGTAACCACGTCGGACGCTCCGGGAATCTGCTTGATGGCTTCCGAAAGGTCGCGCGCGATCTCTGCATTGCCGCCCGCATCGCGCCCGATGAGCCTTATCTCGAAGTCAGCCTGCGCGCTGCCCGCCAGGGTTTGCGCCGTGGCATCCGCCGGCACAAAGTAGAAGGTCAGTTTGGGGAAGCGCGCCTGCAACATTCGCCGGATGGCCTCGGCATGCTCCGCCGTCCGCCCCCGTCCTCCTTTGAGCTGGATCAGCATCTCGCCATCGAACGACCCGATTACGCCACTCTGCACCCAGGCAAGATTGATCGCCTCAGGCGCGCCGATGTTCTCGGTGATGAACGCAACCTCAGCTTCTGGAATGATATCGCGCACGGCGCGCTGCACATCGGCGAAAACCGCTGCCGTTTCCTCCAGTCGTGAGCCAGGTTCTGTTCGCAAATAGACCCGGATCATGCCGGCATCCGCCTGCGGAAAGAACTCGCGTCCCATGTTTACAGCCGCGAAAGCCCCAAGTGACAACGCCGCAGCAAGGCCCGCAACGGGCAGCGCCTTGTAGCGCACAAACAGCTTCAGGATCGCAACGAGGAGCCGCTCGACAGCTCCAAGCCCCCGACCCACCACACGCGAGAGGCGCACGAGATGTCCCTGCTCCGGATGGGCTGGATCATGTTCCTTCAACATCAGAAACGCCAGCGAAGGCACGAGCGTTCGAGACAAGACATAGGAGGCGATCATCGCGAAAACGACCGCCAGCCCCAGAGGAATGAAAATAAAGGCGGCCGTCCCCGTGAGAAGGAACAGCGGCGAGAACACGATGCAGATCGCCAGCGTCGAGACGAATTCCGGAAAGGCGACCTCCTGCGCACTCCTCAGAATCGCATCATTGAGCCGCATTCCATTTTCGAGATTGCGATTGATGTTTTCGATCTCAACCAGCGCGTTGTCGACCAGAATGCCGATTGCCAGCATCAGCCCGCCGAGCGTCATGAGATTGAAGGTCTGCCCCGTCAGCGCGAGGCCGGCGACGGACGCCAGCAGCGCGAGCGGAATCGACGTCAATACGATCAGGGACGATCGCCAACTGCCAAGAAAAACCAGCACCACGAACGCTACGAGGGCGGCGACGACGATCGCCTCTTTCAGCACATTATCGACGGCATTCTCCACAAAAACAGATTGATCGAACACCGGTTCGATGGTGATCCCAGGCGGGGCGGATGCACGCAACTCCGGCAGCCTGTCTTTCACCTGCCGAACGATATCCACCGTTGAGGCGTCACCCAGCTTCAGGATCGCGACGATTACGGCATTCTGCCCATCGAGACGCGCGATATTGGTCTGAATTGCTGCCCCGTCCCGGATCGACGCCACGTCGCCAACGCGCACCACCCGCCCGTCGATCGATCGCAAAGGCAGGTCCGCAAATTCCGCCACCGTCTCCGGGCTGGCGTTCGTTGTCACGACGATTTCCCGGCTCTCCACGCGCAGAACCCCTGTCGGCAGGGTCAAGTTCTGCGTGTTGATCGCCCGCGCCACCTCGTTGGGTGAGACGCCGTACGCCTGCAAAGCCTCCGGCTTCAGGTCGATCATGACCTGGCGTGATGCCCCGCCGTAGGGAAGCGTCAGGCGCAACCCGGGAATGGACTGAATCTGAGACCGAAGCTGCAGCCGACCGTAATCGAACAACGCACTGGCATTGAGCGTGTCCGACGCCAACACGAGTTGCAGCACCGGAACACTCGAAGGCACGAACGGGACGATCAGCGGCGGCGACGTCCCCGGCGGCATGCGGCGCAGGATCGTCTGGCTGACGGAGGTGATCTGGGCGAACGCGGCTGTCACATCGGTGCCCGGCTGAAATGTGACGCGAATGATCGCGACGCCTGTCAACGTCTCCGATCGCACATCGCGAATATTGTCGACGTTGTTCAGAATGGCGATTTCGCCAAACGTCGAAATCTTGGATGCCATTTCAGGCGCGTTGAGGCCTGGGTAAGTCCAAATGAGATTGATCGCGGGAATCTTGACCGCCGGCAAAATGTCTGTGGACATGCGCTGCGCCGAAAGCGTACCCGTCAAGAGCAGCAGGATGGCGAGCACCCCGATGCTGTGCCGGTGCGCCAGCGCATAGCGTACGATCCACAAAAGAGAACCTCCCCAAGTCCTTGCGGTAGGCAAGCCTATCCGGATCCCCGTCACCAATGCCGCCGCCACTGCTAGAAGCCCTCTGACGATGGGGCTTAGTCCTGCGGCAGCCACCCCAGTGAATACCGGATGGCGGGCTAGGCAGCTGCAAAATTCCTATGACGTTTCCGTGATTTAATGACCAAAGGATCACATGCTGCGGCGTCGCGCCGCGAGACGGATGAGGCCCCGGGCAACCGCCTACACTATAGAGGTGATACCTCGATCGGTCTCCGCGTTGGTTCCGAAACAGTCGTTGGATGCGCCGCACGTTGAGCGCATGAATTGACCTGCAGTCGCGGCGCACCTACGTTGCGCGGCCGGTTTCGGAGGTGGACCTCCAGCTGGTCCGAACACAGCACATATAAACGGAGAACCGGCTAATCGCCGGAAGCGCATCGCTCATGTCAATGCATGCTTCGCCTGCCCAACTTCAGGTCGTCGATGAGGCCCGTGCCTGGCCGTTCGAGGAGGCCCGCCGCATCGTAGATCGCCTGCAAAAGGTGAAAGGCGGCATGGAGAAAACGGTCCTCTTTGAGACCGGTTATGGTCCCTCTGGCCTTCCCCACATCGGCACCTTCGGCGAAGTCGCACGCACCAGCATGGTTCGCCGCGCGTTTGAGGCTCTGACCGAGGGTAAGGTCAAGACGCGCCTGCTTTGCTTTTCCGACGATATGGACGGCATGCGCAAGGTGCCGGACAACGTACCTAACCAGGAGATGCTTCGCGAAAACCTGCACCGCCCTCTGACGAGGGTACCGGATCCCTTCGGCCAGTACGAAAGCTTTGGCCACCACAACAACGCGATGCTGCGCCGCTTTCTCGATACCTTCGGTTTCGAGTACGAATTCGCCAGCGCCACCGACTACTATACGTCAGGCAAGTTCGACGAGATCCTTCTTCTCGCCGCCGCGCGCTACCAGCAGATCATGGATATCATGCTGCCGAGCCTCGGCGAGGAGCGTCAGGCGACCTATAGCTGCTTCCTGCCGATTTCTCCCAAAACCGGCCGCGTCCTTTACGTGCCGATGAAAGAGGTCAACGCTAAGGCCGGAACAATTACCTTCACGGATGAAGATGGCGACGACGTCACGCTTCCCGTCACCGGCGGCAACGTCAAGCTCCAGTGGAAGCCGGACTTTGGCGCCCGCTGGGCCGCCCTCGGCGTCGACTTCGAGATGTACGGCAAAGACCACATGTCCAATACCGTCATTTATGACGGCATCTGCAAAGTCCTCGGTGGCGCCCCGCCAGAGCATTTCGTCTACGAGTTGTTCCTCGACGAAAAGGGGGAAAAGATTTCCAAGTCGAAGGGCAACGGTCTCACGATCGACGAATGGCTCACCTACGCGACGCCGGAAAGCCTCGCGCTGTTCATGTTCCAAAAACCCAAATCGGCCAAGAAGTTGCACTTCGACGTCATCCCGCGCGCCGTCGATGACTATCTGCAATTCCTCGGCGCCTACCCCAACCAGGAACCAAAAGCACAACTCGACAACCCCGTCTGGCACATCCACTCCGGACTCCCACCAACACAATCAAGCCCGATTTCTTTCGCGCTCCTTCGCAATCTCGTCGCCGCGTCGAACGCCGAGAACAAGGACGTGCTCTGGGGTTACATTCGCCGCCACATGGAAGATGCGACCCCGCAGAAATATCCGCTGCTCGATACGCTCGCTGGTTATGCCATTCGGTATTATCGCGACTTCGAGTTGGCCAAGAAGTCGTATCGCATCCCGGACGATGTCGAACGTACCGCCCTCACTGCGTTGTCCGATGCACTGGGTCGCGCTCCGGCCGACGCCACGGCAGAACAACTACAAGGCATCGTCTACGACATCGGCCGATCAGTGCCGCGATATCAGGACCTGAAAGCAAAAGGCGCAACGCCCGAACGGCCAGGCGTATCGAATGCATGGTTTGCCGCAATTTATGAAGTGCTACTCGGCGAAAGCAAAGGACCGCGCTTCGGTTCTTTCATCGCGCTGTATGGCATCCAGGAAACGCGTGCCCTCATCGCCAAAGCTCTTGCGGGTGAAGCCGGCAAAGCCGCATGAACACCACGAAGGCGATCGCCCGTTACTCGCCTTTGACAAGCAGCGGCATCTGAAAACTTGCCAGAAGAACATTGATCAGATGCTCCGTTCGCCGGGCGATTGTCTGCGGCGTCCAGGCGGTCTCCTTCGCCGCGTCCCGAGCGAGCACGAAGTTTGACTGCAACAAGATCTGGCGCTTTTCGTCCCAAGACTGCGTTCCAGCCTTTTGGTTGTCGCGACCTGACAGCAGCACAACATTGCCGAGTTTCTGGTGATGCACGCGACAGCCTTCCGGATTCCGGAAGGCCGTGAGCCATGCCTTGCATCCTTGCGGATTGCGCGGAAGAATGTGCTCGATCGTCACTTCGTCGCGCAGGATCGGACCGGGGTCGCACCCCAACGACGCGCTGAGCCGCCGCAACAGAACCCCGGCGTAGTGCTTGGCTGCGAAGTTTGCGCTGCGTAAATTGTAAATCGCGTCGGACCGCACTTTAGGCTCAATGAAGAGCCGGTTCATCGACTCCGGCGGAGTTCCCGCTGCGATTTCATCCAAGAGACGATGCAGCCGCGTTTCCTGCACGCCAGGATCGACGCCGGCGATCTTCGACATCCACACGAGGCGATCGAGCCGGCGCAAGAAATCCAATGTTCCCACGGCGCCAGTCCCATGCGTCTTCATCCACAATAGTATTGCTGGCACCCAACTGTGCGCGTCGATCCAAGTCATGAATTCGATTGACTGCGCAGCCGCTTCGCGTTCAACAGCAGTCGTTCCCACTTGACCTCGGCGCACATCCTTCAAAAAGTTCGCGTAAGGGACCAAGTGATCGACCATGAATGACAGGCCATCCGTGGACACGCCGAAGCGCTCCACAATTTCCATTTCGACCGGTCTCACGGATTGATACTTGCCGCGCCACGTCATCGCGCGGATGTGGCAGAGCAAACGGAACATGTCCTCAGGCGCAAGGATGCTTTCGCAGCTCTCCCATAAATGCGCTGCCGAAACATGGTTTGCCGCCGGCATGGCTGACAGGATAAGCGACTTCGCCTCGTCCGCGTGGCTGAAAGCCAGCCGAGTATTCTGCTCGGTATTGAGCATGTCCCAAGCATCGTCTGCATCGTCGACCACAACGGTCACGAGCCGGCAATGATCGAGGACGTATTCAGCCAGCGCGCGCCTCAGGTCATCCGTCATACCGGGGGCGAGAAGCTCTGAGCGGATGCAGTCTCGATTGTCGACGATGTTGCGTTCCGTTTCGGATAGCGTCTCACGCGGCCAATCCGGTTCGAGTTCAGTCGAGCCGCGCTTTTGCACGGCCTCCGCAAACAACCGAGCTGGGATCGCTTGAATCGTAAGGAGCGAGCGTCGCGGGTCATGTTCCGGCCACGCATCGTCAATGATCAACCGGTGGAGGCGCGCCGAGCGTTCCGGATCGCGTTCGAGATCACGCAACACAGCAAACAGCATCGTCAAAGTCACCATGCGCTGGTGCCCATCGACGATTTCAACGTCAGAAG